>Ga0214543_1001679_pt1 | contig 43180 bp, 23 predicted proteins | sample CNSS2metaG_FD_160094 | JGI IMG/M metagenome (GOLD analysis project Ga0214543, IMG submission 160094) | Root nodule microbial communities from cowpea collected in UCLA plant growth center, Los Angeles, California, USA - CNSS2 | ecosystem: Host-associated > Plants > Roots > Nodule | place: USA...
AAAAGAAAATTCAAATTAAAAAGGCAAAATGAATATAAAAAAAGAATTAGATAATAATAATAATAATAATAAATAAAGTAAAGTAAAAAAAATAACAAAATAAAAGTAAAACGCAATAAAAACAAAAACGAAATTAAAATTAAAATTAAAATAAGATAATATATATATATATATATATATAAATATAATATTCTCAATTCCATATTCACGTTTTTTTGTATTTTTTAATTATTTCTTAAGGCAAAAATTTTTATTTCTTATTCGAACGAAATCGAGTGTTGACAAATGTCTCTCTTTATTTAGATTCTACTGATAATATGAAAATCGACTTTTCATAATATAATAGAAAAAGATAAGTAAATATAGAAACACTAACTTCCTTCGGGTTTTAACAAAGAGGGTGAATAAAAACTGACTTAAAGGGATGTGATGACCAATTCCATGAAGAGGGCCAAGATTCGGAAAGTGAAGATGAATTCAACCAGGTCTTATTCAGAAAGGAAGAAAGAAATCACTAACCATTCTATCAAAGAGGGTCGTGATGCCAAATAAACTTTGAAATTTTATCTTTTTGTTCTCAATTTTTTTTTAAATTGTGTTTTTTTTAATTTTATTTTGTTTTTGAAAATTTGAATTTTTGATTGATTTTTTTTTTTATTTTGAGATTTTTTTATGTGCTTTCATATTTTGAATTTTTATGTGGATTCGACCACTTCCAAGGACGGGTCTCTATCTAAAAGGATTTGGTGACCATCTAAGTAGAGGGTCCTGTCACAACCAGCATCGCGACGGGAAGGCAAACCGAAAAAATAAAACGGGCTTAAAAGAGATTTGAAGTCGCCACCACAGTTATTTTTGGAAAACTATGGAAAACCATCAAAATAAGACAAGTCTGCGAAAAACTAGATTTTGGATCCGGGAGTCGGTTACGCGTACGGAAGGTGTTAGCACCCTACAGCGCCCGCCCAAGGACGATACCTTTAATTAAAAATGCAAAGTCGATGTGATTTTTAAAATGTTAATTTTCCCCAAAAATAATAAGACAAAAAATGCTAAAAAAAGAAACGTAAATATTTTTTAATTTTTGGGCCCGACAAGGATTGACCTTGGTCCTACGTATTCTCATTCAAAATGAGAAATTAGGGTTACGTAGTTCTTTAAAAGATATTTGGAAAACTATTAAGAAAATGATTTGATTTTTTGGAGGTGAACCTGACAAGGACTGACCTTGCTCCTACGTATCTCAGTGGATAATCAAGGATCACGTAGTTCTTAAAAAGCTTTTTTGTTTGAAAATGTTGATGTTTTTTATATTTTGGAATTTTATATTTTTTTTTGTATTTTTGAATTACAAGAAAATATGTGTCACACGACGCGAGCGGTCGGACAGACACTAAAAGAGAAAGAAAACTATTTTTTTGTATTGTTAGATAATAAGTGTCACACGGTGCGAGCGACCGGATAGACACAATGAAGTGAAAGAAAACATTTTTATTTTTATTTTTATTTTTTATTTTTCTATTTTTTGTAATTTTTTATAATTTTCAAATATTTTGTTTTTTTCAAAAATAATAAATAAATAAATGAAAGGATGAAATTATTTAAGAAGGACAAAAGTGAAAAATAAAATATGAGAGTGTATGAGTAATTAATGGAGGTGCACAAAGTAAACACAACAACAAGCTCAGACAATAGACAAAGACATGGGGTGCAGGACTATCACATGTGGGAGTGCACGAAGTAAACAGGTTTGGTGCAAGCATTAAAAGATGGGGTGCAGCGAGTAAAATATAAATCAAGTCCAAAATAGGAGTAGAAAGTGTGTGCAGGGGTGTGAGATTGGTAATTGTGGAGGTGTGCGAGGAAGTAAACAAACTCAACAAAAATAAGACATAAGGGTGCGGGTAATTAAAACGGGGGTGTATGAAGAACAATAAAACAGACCCAATTGAAATAAAAAAGGGGTGCTTGTCGTATGGACGGGGGTGTGCGAAGAAAAAGAAAAGCCAAGACACTTTATTCTCTCAAAGAAAGGAGAAAAGAAAAACGAAACCCTAAACTCTCCTGCAGCCCCTTCTTCTCGACGCCACACAACTCCAGCCCTGGGACGCGCGTCTACTCAACCTCAAACGCCAGCGACGACGGCGGCCACCGCTGACAGAGCTGCCGGCGCTTGGGTCACTGTCTCGACCTCATTTTTTCCTTTTTTCGCGAGCGCTCCTTCGTTCTCGTGTTCTGTGTGCGAGGCTCCGCATCTTGTCCTCCAAACACGAGTCACTCTCTCGCAAGCTTCCCGTGCTTCCGGAGCCACCGGTGATGATGCCAACCGCTGCCGGAAGTGTCGCCGGCCTCCGTTGCGTTCCAAGCCTCTCATTCTTCTTCTCGCACGAGCCACGCTAAGTCTGGAACACCGCGAGCCCCGCTGTCGCGCCCCCAGTCGTGATTGAAGCCGCTGCTGCTCAGCCTGTTCGAAGTTCGACCCGCCGCCGGCGATTTTCTCTCTTCTCTGCTTCTCCGTTTCAATTTGTGCTTGGGTGTGAATGATTGGGAAACAGATTTGTATTTGGGTGTGAATGGAGATTCTCGATTTTTTTATTTTGGTTTTATGCAGATGCGAGAATATGGTGATGGGTTATTTTCGTGTTGTTGGTTTGGTGTTCGTGTTAGGTGTGGCGTTGAATGGGATGCTGCGGGGTTAGAATGGAGAACAGGTTTGAGGTTGAAGTGAAGACGTCAATGAGGGGATGTGCACGTGGATGCTTTCTTGGGTCTCTGTTTCTTGTGCAGGTGAATGATCAAGAAAGAAGTTAACTGATGATGGAAAGGAGCGTGATAGTGATGGAAGAGGCGATGGTGGGTTTTTGGAGATGATTATTAGCAAAGAAGATGAAGGATGAAATGGCTTATTTGGAGGTTCTCGTTGGCCGAAAAGTATGAAAATGGCAGGGATAGATGGATGGGATTCGTAACTGTGGTGGTTCAGTTGGGTAGTGAGCATATCGTTTCTCGCATTCGAACAACAACAGGGCATATAACATATTTGAAAGATGCAACAAATCTCACACACAACCACAGCATGTTATTCAAATTTACTTCTATTCCGGCAATTTTCCTTGTTCAAATTTATTTTGGCGTTCTTTCTGTTGGTCCCTGTTTTGGATTTGCAGCACATTAAAGTTGCGAGCAATTAGTTATTTGCTTTCTATTTATTATGGATTTTTCTTTTTCCCTCTTATCCTCTCCCGTTGTTATTTCCTATGTTAACTGACAATTGCTTATAGGCTTTGGCTCTGTTTTGGAATGTGCATCATGTTTGTTAACTATTTTACAATCATCGTTGGATTATTGTATTAGAGCATTGTTCTTTTATTCTAATTTTTACCTAATCATTACCTTTTCTTTAATCTTCTTCAGGTCTCCCTCTCTTTCTCTACTTTTTCCTAGTCAATAATATGCGCTCTCTCAAGGAATAGTTCTCAATCACAAACCCACGTATTTTTATTAGCTCCATCGTTCATCTCATTAGAAACTTTGCCTTGAAGTTTTTTCTCTCCATGATTTTCAACTTTAAGAAATCTGCAGTCAAAGCAGTTAAACTCTCCTATAAATATAAGGTCCAGAGTCTTCCCTTCTTGTACTTCCAGAGGTACAGTTATGTGAATGTGTATATGAAATGGAAAAAGGATTCATACTTTGACTCAATTGAGCACATCCATGAGTCCATTCAGCTCAAGCCTATCATTGCCCTGAAGGACTGCATTGTCCAGGATCCCAATGGGTGCATTCCTATCTCCGCAGTGACAAAGAGGGGGTTAGAGTTAGGTGTGCCCATGAAGGTTGCAAGATTTCTGAGGCAATATCCATCCATCTTTGAAGAGTTTACTGGTCCCAAATACAATCTTCCTTGGTTCAGGTTGACACCGGAAGCTGCTGAGATTGACAAGGATGAGAAGAGAGTATATGAAGAATGCAGCAGGGAGTTAAAGTCCAGGTTGAGGAAGATGATATTGATGACCAGAGAGAATGTTCTACCTTTGAAGATAATTCAAGGGATGCAGTGGTATTTGGGGTTGCCTAATGATTTTCTGCAGCACCCTGAGCAAAATCTTGATGAATCTTTCAAGTTTGTAGAGATGGAAGATGGATTGAAAGGGTTGACTGTTGACAGTGGAGAAAAGATTTATTCTGTAATGGAGAAAACTGCCATGAAAAGAGGTTTGTACACCGGGGGTCCAATGGAAGCCATTGAATTTCCACTTTACCCATCAAAGGGTTTAAGGTTGAGGACGAAGATCGAGAACTGGCTACATGAATTTCAGAAGGTTCCTTATATTTCACCTTATGATGATTTTTCAAGCTTCGATCGAAATAGTGACATAGTTGAGAAAAGACTTGTAGGAGTTCTTCATGAACTACTTTCCCTTTTTGTTGAGCATTCAGCCGAGAGGAAGAAGTTGTTTTGCCTCAAGAAGTATTTGGGTTTACCACAGAAAGTGCATAAAGCGTTTGAGCGACATCCCCATATGTTTTATCTATCTTTCAGGAACAAAACCTGTACAGTCATTCTAAAGGAAGCTTACAGCAATAACTCGGGTATTGAGAAGCATCCTCTATTGAGGGTAAGGAAGAAGTACATCAAGTTGATGAAGGAATCAGAAGTGATTTTAAGGAACAGGAGGGTGAATAATCGACTTTATAATTGTAACGCAGAATTGGATTTAGATTCAAATAATCTAAATGAAAGGGGACATGATATGACAAGTTGCTCTTTGGAACAATGAGGAAAAATGGAGTAATGTTGGGTGTTGGTTTGTGTGGTGGGTGGTGAAGGAGAAGGAAATTTGGGAAAGAAGAATGAAGGTCTGTAAGAGGTGCTATTCGTGCGAGGAAGAAAGAAGAAAATGAGGAAATTTTATTTATGAAGTTATGCATATAATAAGTCACAATTTAACTTCTGTATATTGTTAAAATATAATATTTACATCATTTAAAGTTTTTGTAATAAAATATTTAACTTCCATATTCTGATTATACCATTTTTACTTTCATGAAAATCCAAAACCAACGTAAAGGATTCCCACTAGTTAATGGAGTGGTGTGAGACGTACATGACTTCGGCATAATTCAGATAACCATAAATATGTGCAATTTCATTATAAGTCGATTGATCTTAAGTAAAGTCGTGTTTGACCACTTTATTACTTACAGATGAATTGTGTAATATTAACACAATTTTACTTTCATGAGTCAGAAATATTAACATCACAATTTTTTAACACTGAAATCGTGTCAAGTGACACGACTTTTTAATCTATGTAGTCTTTGTTTTAAAATTGTTCATTTACATAATTTCGAGATCAAATTGCACCTTATTAGTACATTAAATATATGCTTAAGTTTGCATTTTGATTTTGAGAGAGATTGATCCAGATTTAATTGAGATACGGACTTATAAAATTTTAAGAGTCATATTACAATATAAAATATTAGGAGTCAATAATATAATTATAGTATGAAATATTATGAGTTTTGAAAAATTTTAAAAATTATAAAAATATGAAAGATATATATGAGAGATATAAAAAATATAATAGATATGTTACAAAAGGAAAAACTTGTTATTTTATTTTATTCATATTTTATATATATATATATATAACAAAATATAAAGTCAAATGACTTTACGATATTTTTTTTTAAAAATAATATCACAAAATTATTAATCCGAGAAATTTTCCTTTCTAAATGTGAATTTAAACGGGATGAGAACTCCGAACTTAAACGAATATTTATTGTAAAAGCTTGAGATGATAGGTTGCTCCGTTGATACTTAATAAATGAAAACATAAAAATAATTATTTTTTACAGAAAACATATCATAGAATTTAGATAGCATAATATTGCACACAATATGTATCTCACAATTTTTATAAGAAGCATTTGAAATTAAATATCATGCTTGATGTAACACCTTTGGAATGGCGTTTATATAACCAACTTATAAAGGCATATCAGGTCTTCCTATCATTTAACACACACCCACACATAATACCTGGTTACTTGTGTATACTACTAGGATTTGCTTTTGTTTACTATGAAGTTTCCAAACATTGCATGTAGACAGGTTGTAATAGATAACAACTATTGCATATTTAAAAAAATATTAATCATCTTTTCACACTCAAATATAATCATTTGACACCCTTTAACAAGTTTTATACCTCAAGTAACAATAGATAAATAAAAGGGACAGAAAGAAAGATATAAAAAAAGATGAAGGAAGTTAACCAATGCATAAATTATTGCAATACGCATTATGCAGCATCGCCAACATAAAAGAAAATTCGGAGAAGCAAGTATCCCAAGAAAAGAAAATTCAGAAAATACCATCCAACCAAAAGAAATTCTTTGTTGAGTCGTTAATTATTTTCTGGTTGTTTTGGTTACTAGAAAAAAAAAAAAAACCTGTTCTTTTATTTCATTAGTACTGAGAACTCTTGCTTAATTTTAAGCAAATCTCACTTTAATGTCAGCTTCATGTAATGCATGGTTCTAACAAGTGACGTCGTATAAGGCAAAATCCACCACACTCCATGATAATAAGAACCGTTGGATTATCAAGACCCATCGAGTGTAATGAATAGTTGTGATGAAGTTTCGCGGGAAGTTATACAAAATGTTTGTGTGCATTTGAAAGATTAAATCTTTTTCTCCGAAAATACATGAGATCAATATAAACATAACCAAAATCCAGAAATTTCTGTAAATTTGTCGTTCAACTTTGGTACAAGAAGGTGATTCGTACTTCCATTTTCTAAAGGTTAGTGTTTTGATGTTTTTTCTGGTTTTTCAATTGCACCCATGGATCCTCTCCCATTATATATTCTGAGTCCTCCTTGAACATTGATTCAGCGTTGAGAGAAAGGTACAGGAAATGGGTGTGGAGCGCGACATAGACGATTTGCCCAAGAACGATGCGAACCACGCTGCTTTAACCCCTCTGTGGTTCTTGGAAAGAGCAGCTCTGGTGCACCCCACCAGAAGATCCATCGTCCACGGATCACGACACTACACGTGGCTTCAGACTTACCAGCGTTGCCGTCGATTCGCTTCTGCTCTCTCTAACCATTCCATCGGCCTCCCCAACACCGTACCTCTCTTCTACCTCTAATTCTTTTACTCTCTTCATGTTAATGTTGCTGTTCCCTCCCGTTTATAATCGCAACCAAATATCCAAAATAAATAATAATTCAGATACACTGATTAACCTATTTCAGATAGGAACATTTTTGCTTCTTCATTATAAAATTGAGAACACTGGGTAATTAAAACTGCATACACTTTTAAAATGAAGTAAAGGAATGAGAGATAATTCAATGAAATAAAAGATTATAATACTATTCTCAACTCAAAATCTGAACATACCTGTTTCTGACTATTTTTCTTTTATATGCATTTTTATAATAAATGTTGGATATGTTCATTAATATAGTTGGATTAGTCACTTTACCAAGACAAATCACTGATTTTGGAAAGATTTAACACCATTGAATTATGAGTCAACAAGAAAATATGATACCACTTCGAATTCAAAATTTTAAAACTATGTATTTGTTGTCTTCTTTTTCTCTTTATATGTTATTCAATTCTCTAATAAGTTTAACTTATATTTGTTTAATCGTCTTCCTCTCATGTATGAGTTAGGCTTTTATCATAGGTTTAACTATAACAAGGATATGTTAATTTGTCTCTATTTAATGATCACCAACACAAATCATCTCAACACACTTCCTTATTATTAGAAATTTGAGTTTGAAGTTGAATAAGATATAGGGAAAAAAATCACTAACCCAAAGTTTTAAAATTTTAGATTAAAATGATGTCATGATCTTTTATATGGTTGGCCCATGGTTCAACGATGAATCTCCTTATTATACTTCTCTTAGATATTAAGAATCTAAATATAAGTTAAAAATTTAAGAAAGTTGAACAATATATATAATGAAAAAGTATATAAAGAAAAGAGACTCATAGAAACACACAATTTTAAGGATTTTTGTTGAAGACGGTGCTATGATCTCTTCAATGGTTGACTCATGGTTCATCAGAGAGTTGAATCTTTTTAGTACATCTCTTCCTATAAATAGTCCAACCGTAATATCAAAACCAATCATTTGTCTTGGTAACTAAGGAGACAAACATGTCTGATTCTGGTAAACCTCAACAGTTGGGTCTGTGTTGAGATAATGTATTTTAGTGATCAAAAGGATAGTCTGAAAGTTTAAGAAAGTTCAATAATATATAAAGAAGTATAAAGATTTTTGGGTTGGAGAGGGTGTCATGATCCCGATACATGTTTTATTAGTGTGAATGTCTCTTCCCTAAAAGGTAGTCCTAACAACATGATGGTCGTGTTGGTGCTGCTAATAGTTTGTTTGTAGTCCGTATATGAATTTTATGTTATTGTCATTTGTTGCATTAAAGTGTGTTGAGTTGTAATGTAATGGTGGCATCAGGTAGCTGTTATTGCACCCAACATTCCAGCCTTCTATGAAGCTCATTTTGGAATTCCAATGGCAGGAGCTGTGCTGAACGCAGTTAACATTCGTCTCAACGCTCCAGCAATAGCTTTTCTCCTCGCTCATTCATCGACAGCAGCAGTGATCGTGGACCAAGAGTTCTTTTCCGTGGCAGAAGAATCCTTGAAAATCTGGTCTGAGAACAGCAAAACCTTTAAACCTCCTATTTTAATTGTCATTGGTGACGAAAACTGCCACCCCAAGGTTCTGAAAAACTGTGTATCCAGAGGAGCCGTTGAGTACGAGACATTTCTTGAAGGTGGTGACCCTGAGTTCAAGTGGAAGCCTCCTCAGGATGAGTGGCAAAGCATTGCTCTTGGTTACACTTCTGGTACCACTGCTAGTCCTAAGGGTGTGGTGTTACACCACCGAGGGGCGTATCTCATGTCTCTCAGTGCAGCTCTTAACTGGGGAATGAGTGAAGGTGCTGTGTATCTGTGGACACTTCCCATGTTTCATTGCAATGGCTGGTGCTATCCCTGGACACTTGCTGCTCTTTGTGGAACTAACATTTGTATGAGACAGGTAAATTTATGTGAGTGATTTTGTTCTTCATGGTTGGGTTAAACTTTAACATTTGGTTTTGCATTAACAAAGGTAACAGCTAAGGCAGTATATGCAGCCATTGCCAAGTACAAAGTGACTCATTTTTGTGCAGCACCAGTGGTTCTTAACTCAATAGTGAATGCCTCGTCTGAAGAAGTGATCCTTCCTCTGCCCCATGTTGTAGAGGTGTGTTGGGTTTATATATTTATGGTTATAGACATTTGAGATATTGTGATTCCATATAGTTATATTATATTAGTCTTACACATATAAGGTATTTGATACCACTTTTACCCCAAGACTTTAAGGTAATGATGTTATGGGTCTTTATTCTTATACAGTGTTTAACTTTGTTTATTCTATCTAACGTGGGACTTTGACTCACACTTGAACTATTTTCGTCAAGGTGAACACAGCTGGTGCTGCTCCTCCTCCGTCTATGATTGCTGAAATGTCTGAAAAAGGATTTCGTGTGACTCACACGTACGGTCTCTCAGAAACCTACGGCCCCTCCACCATATGTGCTCGGAAGCCAGAGTGGGAATCACTTCCTATTGAAAAACAAGCCCGGCTCAGCGCAAGGCAAGGGGTGCGGTACATTGCCTTGGAAGGCCTAGAAGTTATGAACCCAAAAACCATGGAACCTGTTCCCGCTGATGGTGGCACTGTGGGTGAGATCATGATGAGGGGCAATGCTGTGATGAAAGGGTATCTGAAGAACCCCAGAGCCAATAAGGAGGCGTTTGCAAATGGGTGGTTTCATTCTGGCGATCTGGCTGTGAAGCATAAAGATGGATACATAGAAATCAAAGACAGGTCAAAGGACATCATCATCTCGGGTGGTGAAAACATTAGCAGTGTCGAAATAGAGCATGTTCTGTTCTCTCATCCTGCCATACTGGAGGCAGCAGTGGTGGCAAGGCCAGATGAGAAGTGGGGTGAGTCACCTTGTGCGTTTGTGACACTGAAGGGAGACGTGGATGGTGGCAATGAGCAGCGTTTGGTTGAAGACATAGTTAAGTTCTGTAGGTCACACATGCCTGCTTATTGGGTTCCAAAATCAGTTGTGTTTGGACCATTGCCGAAGACAGCTACTGGGAAGACACAGAAGCCGTTGCTCAGAGCAAAGGCTAAGGAGATGGGGCCTTTAAGGAAGAGCAAGTTGTAACCATGTCACATCATGCTTTGGTTGTTGCTCTGTAACATGTTGTGCCTAGGATTATTTTTGCTGTTTCTTAACTACAATAAAACTTCGGAGAATGGGAGTTTACAGAATTAGAAGTGAAGAGTTTTTGTATGTGGTAGTTGTATGATTATACAATTTTACTGTGGCTTTCAATAATTTTTTTCGATTTATTTGATTAAGATTTTTGGTGTTGAAATGAAAAATAGAAGATATACACTTGTTGTTACTGTCACTCACTAACTACTAAGAGAGGAAGAACATGTTGATTTTCCAGTTGAAAAACACTCTAACGTGGGTTACCAATAGCTAGTTATTGCTTTTAGGTTTGGAAGCATTATAATTAGTGCTAGCTAAAAAACAAATGTGTGCGTGAGAGTCTCTACAGACATTTGAGTGAATCGATTGAAACTTATCACTAGTTATTGAGGATAAACTATTCTAAGCAAATCAAATGAATTTCAATGATAAATTTCAAAACGGATTTTTTTGCTAAACCGGTTGAGCCCATTTTGGTTTGGCCCATTTCAAATATAACGTGTGCAGACAAAAACCCACTTTATAATAATATACACAAAACTTTATTTTAATTTAATCCCTCAACTTTCCAACATAAATGTCCATTGTTTTAGTGAGTTTTCAAATATACTACTTGTTCCTTATATTTTAATAACAATTACAAGATGGCTGCGTTCCATCACTTAAAGAAGGTTGAAGCACATGCACAATTAAATGCAACTACACAAAGCATAATACACTCTGTATATATTAGGAATGCAATTAAGAAATACAAAATAAGTCATATGTTCTGTGAATTTTTAATATCAGTTTACAAAATAATAATTTGTTCTATTGATCATTAAATAATACAACAACAAATAGAAGTAAGAAAAAAAAAAACATGTAGATGAGACAAGGAAACCTAATGTGGAAGCAAAAGGAATTAAGTGGGGTTAGATTATTAAACAGTTGTTGTCATTAATGAGAGCATGATAAATTTAGATATTTGCTTTAAAAAGATGTATTGTCTTTTCGATTGAGATGACCCAATTGATAATAATTGATTATGTGAAGTTCATTATCCAATACCACAGGCTACTAATATCAAATTAAAATAGCTTAGAAGCTAGTTGCTAACGTGCTTCCTCGGTCTAATTGACTATTAATCTTCCACATTGAATTTGTCTTGCAAGGTCTAAATGGTTTGAGTTGTGTGTGTTAGAATAGAAAAAAGACAAAAGGCAAGAAGAGTATATGTGGGTTTTTGTTGAACTTGAAAAGCACTTAAAGGGTTGTGACATAGGATCTCTAAATGAGTCCCAAAATAAGGGCCAATGGATTGAACAACCTTGCTATGGCACATGGAAAACTGCCACGTGACCCATCACCCATCACCCAAACCCTTAATCCTGTTTTTCAGTTAAATATTTTAATTGTATGAAACTTTAAATTAAGATTTTTTCACATGGAAGGGATCTTATTTTGCAACTCCCAATGTGCATCTCTTATGAACTAAGATCCTCATCTTCATCATCTCAATCATCATCACCTTCATCAACTTAACCTAACCACATTTCTATATTCAATTGCTTGCTTTACCCTTTTCTTAAGTCTTTCAAGTTTTGTTAAATTACAGGGGAAGTAATTAAAGAAAATTTCGATAGATGAAGAAGCCAAACGTGTGTGGTGATCTCGAACATTATTATTTATATATAATAATAACATATATAATATACGTAAGTGTTCAAATATTTATTTTTTTTGGGGGGTTTTATGTTAGAGAACTAATGTACGTGTGTGTTGATGGTACATGAAATTCTACAGCTAAGCCTAATAAGTAGGCACTGTGGTTGGTGGTCGGGTGCAAGAACCCCACCCTATCAGATATAAAGTGATTTTGTCTTTTTCCTATTGCCTTCTTCTTTCTTCTTAATTAAAAATGGAGTTCACTCATTCTAAAGTGCAAATTAGGAGGAACAAAAAACACCCTATGTACATCAACTTTCTACTATAATTCACATGCTAACTAGGCAATAATCATGGCTTATTAAGAACTGTTCAGTAAAACTTTTATATGATGATTCATATCAATTCAAAAGAAAGATGGATGAACATTTTTCTTCATTTAAATATCCAATAATCTTGTTTTTTTTTTTTTTTACCGTTTTCGACCACCCTATCTATGAATTAATTTTAACCATTAAATTAGATGAAATAAAATAAATTTAAATTTAGTATAAGTTTTTAACACGGCAATAGATGGAAATGGACATTTGTTGAAGGAGAGCGTGATTTAAATAAATAAATAAAAAAACCTTCAACTTGAATTATTTACGAAAGATATTAAAGGATATATCACACTTTTGCAAGTCGTGTTATTTCAATTGGTTTGTTTATAAAGGTAAATTTTAAATACAAAGACATAATATTGAATATAATATGAAGAGTGAACATTTCCATCATAATAATATATATTTTGCATGTCGTGTTATTTTAATTGGTGTGTCTATAAAGGTAAATCTTAGACATAAAGACATAATATTGAACAATGATGAATGTATCATCTATGAAGAGTAGGAGAAAATCATAAGTCACATATTTTTTAAACGTTTGAGATATATATGTTTTAACGTGAAAAAGAACGTGTTGAAATTCTCACATCAAGTAGAGATAATGTCAGTTTACAGTATGTAAGTCTCATATTACAAAAGTTGTAAAATAATAACATGTGTAATGTAGGGTTTATATTTCATCATATGGGTTATAGTTATCGTTATTGAGAGATTATGGTTCTATATATATAAATGCTATTAGTTTTATACATATAAGATGTTTGACACCACTTTTACTTAAAACCTGAAGCCAATAGTGTTATGGACTTTTATTTATTATATCTAATGTGAGACTTTTGATTCACATTTGAACTATTCTCAACATATAATAAGTGGTGTAGATTGTTGTCGTGTGGAGTCTATGAAACCAAAGGAACAATATCATCTTTAGTAAAACGATTGGTCGATTCATGATCTTGTAAACGGAGAAAAAAGAAATGAAGAAAAGGAGGGAAGGAAGAGATGAAGAAAAGTGAAGTAGTGGAGCCCTACTTTGAGGATGATTAAGTGGTGGTGCATTAGAAGAAGGCGTTGGTGAGTTGTTGGAAGTTTCAAACAGTTGGCATGCATGATGGAGAGAGAAAGAGAGAAGTGACGCATGGAGTGGTGATGGGCCTTCGATAACGCACATACCCACTGCCAACATCAACAACATTATTTAATTCGAAAGTGGCAGTGTTAAGGCAGTGTCAAGGGTTGTTGCCATTTTAACACCCCTACCAGTCATTCTTTCTATACTATTATTTCCACATTTTTAATTAATTATTTAATTAATCTTCCTTCTCTATCATTAAATTAGAGGCCTGCTTCACATGCTAGGAAGACAAAAGTTTTGATCAGAGAATCCCAGTTTTATTTTGTTGCTTTCTGGGATCTCTTTCTCATTGGCCTCTCATGCACCAACGTCTTTCTCTCTACTCAATCCATAATTTACATTTCACTAAGATACCTCTCTATTATATTAATTAACCCTAAACAACTTCTTCATTTCCCTTAATCACTTCAAATCACTCTACTGCTTCCTATCTAACTCAACCATTAATAGGGTATATATACTATAGTTTCAAGGTACAACCCTACAATTAACGTTATATTACAAATCTTCACTTTTTTATATTTCGTTATCTTTTGCCTCAGAAACCAAGAGAGATGCCCTCATTCTCCTTTTTGTCTTTTCTTAAGGAGGATAAAATGTTAGAGGGTAATAACAAATTCAATTTACAAAAAGTTTAATTTCAATTAAACTTATAAATATGTATAATTTTATTTTCAATCTATCGTATCTTTTATATTTGCATGATATGAGATATTATTTTTAAAATATTATATTAATGTAATTTTTGTTTTACTATATTGAAATTAGTTTTTTTTTTTTTTATTTCGACTCAAATTCGTCTAACAATTAGTAACAATTATCGCATTTCTGAGATATTATCCACTTTAAAGTGTTTGAGTTCCGTCACAGTTTTGTCTTTAAAAGACGTCTTTTAAGGACAAAACCGTGACGAAGCTCAAACTCTCCAAAACGGACAATACCTAAAAAATGCGATGGTTATTCCTAACGATAGCTAACGAACTTGGGTCAGAATCAGAACAATTTTGTTGAAATTTATGTTTTCTTATTATTTTATTAACCCCATGTTTTATACCGAGGAATTAATTTTGATAAATAGTTGATAGAAAAAAAATGAGTTAAAAGTTTATGAAAAAAAAAAGTAAGGGATTTGCTGTATGTAGTTGTTGAGTTTCGTTTGGGGTTATATTGGGTTTTATATTATGAGATGTTTAATATTTATTTTATCATGTATTTGATATAATATATTCTCTTCAAACAAAAGGAAAACTAATAATTGATTCAATCTAACTGTTAATTATGATTGGATTCGTTGAACTTTTTTTATATATAAAAAATGTTATCGAAATCAAATTACTGTATCACTCCCAACTATTTGTTCAATTATAATAATAATTTTTAAACCAGATGGACCGATTTTGGAGAAAAAAAAAAGAATGAAAAACAGAATACTGAGAATTTTTGGTCTATAAGTCAAATCATAGCTTAGAAACTTTAAAAAATTAATCAAAACTTGAAAATTCTCTAAGATAATAAAACTCTTAATACATACGATGTAATTTATTTTTTTTGCAAAAAAATCAACGTACGATATATGTTATTTTAATTTTATGTTATTTTAGATATGAACTTTTATTATTAGTGAATATTCTTGTATATTTTTAAATTTGCATACGAGTACTGTGATTGAAATATCTTATGTTGTTTATATTGAGGAGTTATAGTAGACACTTCTATCAACACATTCGCCTATTGTTATATTGATTAAAATCATAGAATCATATATAAGTGAACCTTATTTAAAAACTGTCATTTTAAATGAATTTTCAGTCAAACAAACAGAATGTAGTATTTCTTTATTTAGTAATTTATGTGCCTTTAAAAGTTAAAATCTATAAAATAACATTTTAAAAAATAATATCATAAAATTACGGCATTACGCTTTTTCAATATTATTTAATAACCCCTCATAGTTTAATCACTATTAGACTTCTTGAACTTCATTACTTCAATTACGGGTCCGATTTTAAGGAAATGTTTACCTTTGGCTTTTTATTGGACCATATTATAAACATAGTATATTTTAAAATATTAAGCTTGTTTTGGTCATGTTGGATATTAAAACGTTATCAGAATCAATTAAAAGTCTATAAATATTTCTTAATAATATTAAAAAAAATTAAAATATTTACTTAACTCTAGTTTTTAAATATGAACTAAAACAACAACAAAATCTCACAGTTGTCACATTTCCCAAACAAACATCATAACCATTCGCAAAGTGTACCTTCATTAATTGATGATTGGATCTAGTGTTAGTGTCAGATTATAAAATTGCACATATAAAGAAACGTGTCCTGTAAAATAGTTAAATATTCATCAATCTGTCTTGTCAAGTAAGAATTACGAGAAAATTAAAACGACTTCAAAAATATCTTTTATTTATCGGTAATTTCATTCTTATCGATAAAAATAAAAATAATTATAGATATAAATTGTTAGGTTTAACTGATATTGATTTAATTATAACTATAATAAATATATTAGTTTATATGATGTGTTTTAAATCTTCAGCTTTATATTGTTTTTAATTTTAGAAATAAATATAAATAAGTAATAAAAATAAAAATAACAAGTACCTTTGGTCTTTTCCTTTATATTATCTTTATGTTAGAAATGAATAAATTTTTTTCTCTAAAAATGTTAAAAAATGATTAAATAAATAATATAATTAATAATAAAAATATGAAATAATATAAAAATAATGATTAGAGCAATAATAATACTTACATGTATATGATCAAAGAAAATGAAATTGAGATTCAATAATTCTTATAAAAATAATAAAAAATAGATAAAAAATGATGTAAATAGTAGAAATGGTCTGAGTTGAGACACACACAGCGTTAATCTTATAAAGAAAACGTCCCTATTGCACAGGACAAAACAAAATCATATATTTCTCTCCCAATATGCAATCAATCGAGTGTAGCGAAAAATCTTCGAACTTTATGAATACCACTGTTTTAAGAGATAATACAAAAAATAAAAGAAAAATACTTTTAAAAAAGCTCTAGTGTTTGTTGTCTTTTTCTCCATGTACCTGGATGGTATTTATAAATAGTAAAGGAAGACACAAGAATAAATACTAATAAAAATATAGTCGTTAGTTTTAATGACATTAACCCCAAATTAAAAGTTCATGAAAACTTGAGTAGTTATAGATTTTTTATTTTAATTGTTTATTTTTTAAATTATATTAAAATATTTCCAAGAAAAACATTCAAACATAAAATTTCCAAAACTAGTTCAAACAATAATGTTAGAGGGAGCGGTGAAAATGCTTGCCCTAACTCGAATTAGAACCTCGAAATCAATAAGTGTGTATGAAAAGAAAAAAAAAACACAATCCTAAACCATTCGGCCACATGGCTATACAACTTGGTCACGAGCATTAGAAAAGAAAAGGTAATCGATGATTACATATAGATGATGTATTGTATTGTAATGTGATTAGAATAAAGAATGAAGCACGTGAGTGGAATTGTTCAAAATACACAAGTGACAAGCAAGTTATCTCAGCATAGTTAATTATGTTACGTACAAAATTACATGAGAAAATCAATTACGAAATCACACACACCATGGCAGCATGAGAATTATTATTTTGAGTGTTTGAATGAAATGAAAAGCTTATAGTAGTGATTATAGTACAAGTATTGCAAATGTTGTGTGGAGTGATGATTATTGTTTGTTGATTTGAAGGGTAATGAGGTTTTAATAAAAAGAGTATGGGTGATGAACAGTGGAAGATGTAGTTGGCATAATAGTGGTTGTTTTGGAGCATATGATAGGAAAATAAAAATTGAGTGACAAGTTGAGAAGAGAGAGAGAGAGAGAGAGAAACATAGGTAGGGGGTAATAGTTGTCTTACCTATATACATGTAGTAGATTCTCAAAATGTCTCATCAAACATAAGGGGTCGGTGATTCTCTCCACGATCATTGGTCCATTGAAAACTTGAACCTTTCAAATTTTATAAACAAAATTCACACCACCCCTTTGTCCCCACAACATGCCCACATCATGCCTCATATAAAAATTTTGCATACAAACCACAGAGAGAAACGTTTCGAAACGTCTCTGTTCCAAAGTAAAAAAGATAAAATAAAATTAGAGCCTTCAAAAGTGTCTTATCATGCTTGGATCATTTTATCAACAAAATGATTCTTGGAGCATCCATCATCTTTGAACGTCTTCCTTCGCATAACTTTTGGAATCAAACAAACGCCAAAGTCGACGTTAATACCACTCTTTAAGGATAACACAAAACCTAATTTATGTTTATAAAACTTAGATTATATATCCCTGTCCTTTATCATTCCGACATAGTATATTATTAGTTCCTAGTAATCTCATCATAATCACTTTTAGATGTTTGATTAATTGTCCACAAAAAGCCATATCCTTGAACACCTCAAGAATTGGCTCTTACTAATTCTACTTGTATATCGCATTGTGACCTCAGAAGATAATGAAAAAAGTGATCCTGATTCCCATTAGCTTCTGAAATAGTTTATTTCCAAAGATAGAAGTTGTCTCCACCAACACAAAATTCAAATCAATTTTCCATGTGGCCTGGAAAGTCAGCTCATTTTGACTTTGAATTCCGTAAGTGGACCTGAATGTTCTAAAGCTCAAAACCATTTACTCATTGGTGCTCTTCAATTTCATTGTCTTTATGTGCTACAAAAACTTTGCTTCCAGATAATATATTTGCATATTAATTAATACTATATAATTCATTCCTGACGTGTAAAAGGATTCTTAATTCAATGGCTACGATCACTCACTGGGATCAGCATGACTCAGTATCTACATGGTCACTACTTCTTCACCTTCGCAAAAATCTCTTCTTTTGTCCACACCTTCTAAATTACCACAAATTTTCTAATATAATTTTAGAAAAAGAAGTTATAATATATGATAAATCATTTTTCCTTCCAACAAAAATGTATAAATGTTTGTCAGAAAAGTAGAATTAAGATTGTTCGGTAGTTGGAATTTCCTTAATTTGTTTTAAAAATATTTAATTAATAATTTGGTCTTTATAATTAGATTCGTGATTCACGTTCATATATTTTTTTACTCAATAGAATTTCAATAATGATAAATAAAATTAATTTAGTTTTTTTCTGTTAAATGACATTAATTATATTTGCAAGTATCATGTGTCAAACTCAAGAAGATGTGATGTGTCAAACTCAAGAAAATATCATGTATCAAAATCTTAAACATATCACTTGTAAAACTAGAAGGGTTTCAAGGTAGAAGATAACTCATTAGATTTTGACATGTGACACTAAAGATAACAACGGGACGAGACAGGACAGGGATGAGAGTGAGTTTCATTATCTTATACCCATTTCCAGAAAAAAAGTTCATCCTCATCCTTACACTCACATCCATTGGGTGTAACATTTTTATTCCATCCGCATCGGGTAACAGGCATATGTTTAGGGATGACAACGGGACGGGGACGGGTTTCGTTATCCTATATCAATCCTCGTAGAGAAAATTCATCCTCATTCCTATATCCAAACCCAACGGATATCAAACTTTTGTTTCATCCCCATTCCCACAGGGTATACTCTTGTACTCATATCCGTACCAGTTTTCTTACTACTTCAATATTAGTTTTTATAAAATAATAAAATGTTACGGTAAAGGAAACATAATATTATCAAATATTCAATATTAGGAGGATGATTGTTTATTCGATATCAAATACTTTGAAATAAATTATAATTGTTTACATTTTACACTAGAATACCAAATAAAATTTCATGAGAACCAAAATCTTTATTAAATTTGCAAATATTAACGAAACCTAGTTAAATATTGTTTCATCCAGAACAAAAATTAAGAATCAAAGAGAATACAAAAGATAAGTTTGTTATATTATCTATTAAATGAAAATTTTATGTAATTAAACATTTGAAATTGAAAGTCAAATATTTTTGTGTGAAAAAGATAATAAATAAAAATATAAAAAAAAGTTTAAATATTTAAATGTGAGACATGAAATTATTTGATTGACTTCAATTAATAATAGAGATTTGAGTGAATTTCATATATATGAAACAAGCAAGTCAAACAATAAGAAGAAAGAGGAAAAAGTAGGAATGTCAACGGGGTGGAATGTCAACGGGACAGATAGGGTACGGGTATTAGCTCCCTCGTACCTTATCTGTTGGATAAATATCTACCCAATACATTCATATCTGCAAATAACGGATACCCACATACTTTTTTAATATTCACGGCTACTCGAATGTATTTACAAAAGAAAATTATAATATTTAACAACATATTTTAACCATAAATTCAAATAAAAATACAATGCATAACATTCATAAATTTAAAACAAAGTGCAAATAACCCATTTAAAATAGTGTTGAATGAAAATTTACAAAGGAATGGAATTTTTTTAAAACCAATTGATAAAAAACAACACATTCAAGATCAATGTGTTAATGTTTTAATAATGTTTTTTTTTAATTTTTTAAAATTTAAATTAGAGTATAACAGATATGGGTATCAACGGGTACAAATATTATGATACCCGTACCCGTCCGGTTAACATTTGAGTATAAAAAAGTATTTGTACCCGTTATTTGCAGATATTCATTTACCTATTCATTTCTTGCTCGTTGTAGATTTTATCCGCAAATATCCGTGAGTACATATTTTGTTGACGATCCCTCAAAAGAAGTGTGTAACGAAAGAAATAAAAGTTACAATTTTTTGATAAAAATAGAAAACCTTCTTATACAAATTTTCTATAAAAATTTACAAACAATCTTTTACAATTTTTATAAGAAAAAAATGAAAAACCGTCTCCTATAATTTTTCCTTAAAAAAAGGTGCAAATCTGGTACAACTTTTTAGAGAGTAGTTTAAATATTTGAGCTAATGTTTATTTTCTAGAGAAAAAAAAAGTATTATAAAACACTATTCATTTTTTATACAGTAAGAGGCATTTTTTAAATAAAATATTACTATTTACAGAGAATAGTTTATTAAAAAGTTTTAATAAATAGTCTAGGAAAAGTTAGGGTTTAAAGAAATACTACTTCCGATGACGTATAAAAAAACGGTACTTGCTTATGAAATACAATGTCAAACAAGTTTCTCAGCTGAAATAAAAACTAAAGGAACGTGTTACAGACATTGAAATTATAATATACAACTAAATATATGAATATTTTTAGCTTCTTATACACAAGTTTGATTATAAATTATATATAATTGGCTATATTACCTTTATAACATGTCTACAAAGTTTGAAAGAAACAGAAAGAGTTAAACTAAAAGGGGAAATTTTATTTATAATTTAATTAATATATTTTTTCTTTATTTCGAGCCAAACAATTTCATCCCCTCGATTTTCGCTTTATTTATCCTAAATCAGCAACCTTTACTTTATTTTATTTTTGTCATTTTTCTTAGTGTTTTCTCCCATGCCTTCTTTCTTACCTTTATTTCTCCCCCTACTATGACAAAGTTTAACTATTTCTTTCACACGAAAGACCTATAAATAATAAATTAACATATATAATATTTTTTATGTGAAAATATCTATGTTAATACTTAATCAGACAAGTTAATGGACATAATTAAAATCCAAATACATATTTATAAACAATATATTTGTATTAGTTTTTATGTTATGGCAATTAATTTTTTGAGGAAAAAGAATTTAAACAATTCATCATTTGAAACAGATAATGTATCATTCTTATTATTCCATGTTAAAAATTAAATTTAGAAATATTTTGAAAATGTTTTATGCTTTCAAAACTTTAATATTAGATCCAAATATAATAATGAAAATTTATACTTGGAATCGCTATAACTAATTTTAAATTATATATAAGAGCTCATTTGTTTACTTTATATAAATCAAAAGTTACTTCAAGATAATTAAAGAGTAGTAAGTGCAGAATATGAAAGGACAATGGATAATTATACAAATAATTCATAACACCACAAAAAATTATGATAAACTTTTTGTAATTTTGAACAAAAATATACACTTTAATAAGTCTATTATCACAAGTCCATCAATTATTCATAGCATATTAATACCTTAGAGCTAGCTGGAAAATCCTTTGACATAATATAATCAACGAAGAAAGTTTAATTTAATTTGGTTTAAAGGACATAAAACTATAAACTAAAAGACAATAGTTTTAATTTAATTCTGAAAATAACATAAAAAATGAAAATAATCCCAACAAAACTATATAATTTTAAAATTTTTGAACCCCCTCGCGACATTGAATACAGAAGCAAAGTGTTAAAATTACATTATTCAATGATTAAGTTTGGTTAAAAATTATGAATTTTCCATCTTTAAAAAAATGTTATAATCTTTACATATAAAATGAATAGAAAGAGACATAGCAGATAGGGAAAGAAAAGGATAGTGACTGCATTTGCAAACTTGTTGAAAAGCCAGAAAAAGGACTTTACTGAACATGGCTTTGATAGTAATTGAACATTTTTGCGTATGTATATAAATTTCATAGCACTTGGATTATGTATTAACAATCATGATGATCATGTCTTCCATCAATCTGCATTTGAATAATGCAGCTATGCTATGCATGATTTTGAAAGTGACATTTATATTTTACCCATCCAATTTTTCAACCCATGTAAAATGTTTCATTCAAAAATCCAAAAAAGGGTTAAGTTTTTCATACTTTATTGTATTTGTCTCTTTTATTCATAGAACTAAGTTAGTATAATCTAGCATGTATACAATAACGTATAATTAATTACATAACTTAATGTATTTACCATGCGAAACAAAACGAAAGTAAGAGATATAAGTGATTAAGATTTTTTTTTTATCAAAAAACAATAAACATAATTAAGGAGATCATTCAAAGAGTACTTGTTAGGAATCTAAGTGTGAGTCTAAGTCGCACATTGAGTAGAAATAAGTATCATACAAGGATGAAGACTCATAAACTCGTAGTCTTAAAGTTTTGGATTAAGAATGATGTCAATTCCTTATGTGTGGATTGAGCTCATATCTCATTGGTGTTAAATCTCATCGGTGATCCTCTCTCAAAAGATCCAACAGTGGTATCAGAGTTTGGTTTGTGTAGTGACCGACTTAGACGAAGCCCTGTATCGAAAGTCTTCTTAATAATTAGACGGTACGAAAAAAGGATACTTAGTAATTAGCTCGAGAAGAAAGTACTAATGTCACACTTAGACAATCAGCAATTAGTATATCAAATATCCAAATTGTTACCTGGACAAGACAAAAAATCTCAATAGAATCTACTTTTCTATGTTTCCAAAATTTCACTATAATTACGAATCACATTCTTTACCAAATCTTATTTGGTCCACTATTGAGATTAATGAAAATTATTCATCGTCTTATACTAAGCTTCTAGACACAACTCACACTAATTATATTATAATTGAACCCTCTCTAATGTTAATTTGATCTTCATTGATAACTTATCGGAGAATATCCTCCATCAAAATATTTATACCTTCAATTTTAAGAATATGCCACTAAAGCTTCAATTTAAATAATTTTTAATGGAGTATGATTGGACGACTAAGTAGATTTTTTATGCTATAATTGCGAAGCATAATAATGAATGTACAATGCAATTAATATTGATGACAAATTTTTCATGAAAAAATGACACTTTTCATACGTCTTTTCAGAGTTCACAGACTTTATACCTAACGTAAGACACGTATTATCAAACATCTAATCCTTTTCTGATATAGGGCCACAAATTTTCATATATTTTCGTCAAAATCAATATATCATTCTCTAGTTTATTATCTTTATTGTTTTTAAATGTACCACATGCATAATTTTAATTAATGTAGTCCAATGCCAAGGACACAAAATTAATTTTCTTATTCCCATCGAACGGTACGTGATGGACCATATGTGATCACATGTTTAACTAAATTTGGTAATACCAAATTAAACACGATCATATGGGTTCGTAAAACCTTCTAATAAAGCACTTCTTCACTCTTCAGTTGCTTCACTCAAACATTGATGATTGTGTTTTGGAGATTCAAAGTTGCAAAATTCCAAGGCGCATAAACATTCCCATTAATAGTTTTATACATTGGATGTTTGGATGCAAAATTTAAAGAATATTTATTTAAAACAAAAGTGTATTTCCTAAAATAGATAGAGTGAAAAAGAAAATGGTGTGACATGGTGGTTTTGTTGAAGATGAGTTTTATTTAAAAAGAGAAAAAAAATATTTTTTTGACACCATTGACAACTTACTTTTAGAAATATCTTGGTCATAAAAATATTAACTTTTGTATTATAAAAGAAAAAAAAAATTAAAGAATAAAATAATAAATATTAAAATAACAGTAAAAAAAAAAAAATATTTGAAGATGCGAGGAAGGAAGAGGAGACACATAGATAGGTGCCACGCTAAAACATTCTTTCCTTACGGAAAGAAACGGGAGACTCAGATTATTGAATGCCTCGAAACGTTTCTCCGCGAAATGCGGCTACTTGCCGCATCTTTTGTTTCTTCTCAATTGTTTTCTTTTCCTTAGAACACCCCATTCTCCAATTTTTTTTTCGTTATTTATTTCGCCCTAATTCTATCATAATTGTAACATCTAACAGGTTTTCAGACTTTGTATTATTACAATACAAATATTTTACATATCTGTGAGATTTAAAATTTAATAATTTCTTATATTGACCAGTTGTTGATGATTTATATGTACTTTTTAGTTAAAAAAAAATACAACTATCTAAAACATGTTTTCTTTTTTATATTTGTTAGAGTGGGATTTGAATCTAAAAGTTAAATAAAAAAATGTTGTATTTGATGGAATAGAAATGAGAGGGTTTTAGTTATTATTATTTTTTAGGAGGAAGGACAGAAGGGAGAATATTTATAAGTTATTAAGAAAAGAGTGGGAAAAAATTGAGCCTTACATGGTGTTTGATAAATGTTCCAGCTGAAGAGTTGTGGTATTTTATTAGTCGAAGCAGTTTTTGTGATTTAAAATTCCTTCTCTCTCCTCTGATGTTGCGTATGGAATGGAGCTGTTTTGTGTGAAAAGTCAGCGTCTCTGTCTCTCTCTCTATAAACCCATTCTCTTTTGTTTGTTATTGAGAGGAACAATCAGTTTCAACCTCCAAAAACCTGTTCCTTAATTTGCTTTTTCTTGCTTCTTAACAGCCAAAAACCCATCTTCCCAGGAGAAAGCCTTTCTTCTCACAACCCCTTCTTAATCCTCCTCACACACCAAACAAAATTCCTACAATTTCATCTCTTTTTCTCTCTTTCTTATTCTCTCAGCCACCAACATATCTCCATCATTTATGCTCCAAAACATGTCACAGACACAACCTTCTCCCTCCTTATACTTCAACAACAAGCTCTTGTTCCACTAATAGCAAGAGAAAAAAAGCATGTGCAGCTGCATCTTTGGGCCAATAATCATGGACAATTACCAAGGTGATTTAACTGACATACTCCGAGCCAGTGGTGGAGCATATGGTGGTAGCAGCAGTAGCAGCTGCAGCACAGGCACTTCATCTTCTGCTGAATTACCTACCACATCTCATCACCATACTATTACTCACACCCTCTCTCGTAATGATCACTGGCACCAACACTTCTCTTCTTCTTCTTCTTCTTCTGATCCCATCACCTTCTCTTCTGTGCTTCAAGACCCCAGAGGACTCACCAACTTCGGTGATCCCTTCTCCACCATGAGAGATCCCTTCCTTCAGGAGCTTGACATGCCTTCCGCTTCTGCCTACTTCACCGGGGGCTTGGAAGATGCAGCTGCCAGTTTTGGTGCTTCTGCTGTTAGTACTAATACTAATCCTAATCCTAATCCTAATGCTAGTACCGGTGTTTTTGCTGCACACAAGATTCTTGAGGAGCATGACATGAGAAGACCTTGTAAAAACATATTCTCCAACATGATTCAGATCTCTCCCAATGCAAAGTTACCGGTCTCACCCTATGATTCCACCGCGGCCGTGGCACCTTCTCCAAGGGCAATTAAACCTCCTGCTGTTGTTTCACCCAACATGGTTAATGCAAACTCCTCCAAGGATTGCCTTGTGGACACCACAGGAGTGCAGATCTCATCTCCACGGAATCCGGGTCTTAAACGAAGGTCAGAATAATAAGATATTGCTTAGTTAATTAATATCTCGTGTGTATTAATTTCATGGGGGCATCATAAATTATGAATCACATACTTTTGATTTTTTTAAGGTGCGGTGGGGTGAAATTTTATGAAAGTGGCTATGGTGAAGTTTGCACTGTAGAGAGAAAGTAGGGTTTGGCATGAGTTAGGTACTGGTGTTCCTTTTCTTGTGCTTTCCAAATCGGTTCCGTTGACTGGCCCAGTTAAGCTAGGTAGCTGCTCAGAATGAGAAATAGTAGTTTCATTGTCATGAGACTAACTAAACATGGTTTATTCATTCAGGCTTTTCGTAGGCTTTAATCCACCTGAAAAAGTAGAGTTAGCTCGGCGTGTCACGCACACAATAACAGTCACACACTTAGCTTTCACCCAACTTATCTTAAACCACCTGAAAATTCCTATTCCTTTTATCCTCATTATCATCACACAGAACCGTATTCCTTCGTTGGAAGCCGAATTAAAACGGCCTGATCTCATGGTTGTTCTCGAATATTCTATTTCTCTTTGTTGTATTCTTATTTCTTGCTCATATCATGCTTGTTTGGTCAGAGTTAATAGTGAATAATAAGCAGTTTATTGATGTGTTATTGTTGTAATTGCTGCAGAAAGAACCAGGCCAAAAAGGTGGTTTGTATTCCTGCACCAGCAGCTGCAAACAGCAGACAAACTGGAGAGGTTGTTCCGTCAGATTTGTGGGCTTGGAGAAAATATGGTCAGAAACCCATCAAAGGTTCACCTTATCCCAGGTTAGCCTCATAGTTTAGCCTTAGGTATACGATTGATATGTTATTCTCTGTAAGCGTGGATATTTTAGGAATAATATCACTGTGGGTATATATTGGCCACACTGCACAAAATATAGATCACAACTTCTCTCCCCCATAGACTCATTTTTTTTGTAGCTTACTATACATGTATCGTGTTAATTTCTTCGATGTTTATTTTTTTGAATCTTGACCATTGAATATGGACCTGTCACACTTCGAGAGGTTTAAAAAACAACTAGGCTAGAGGCTTTCCCGTTCAGAAAGTTTTCTTTACCCAATTTTTTATTGGAGAAAAATCACTACGAGCACACGTCTGGTTAAAGATTCGTCGTTTTCTTTAAGTTCTCTTAAATAATTAAGTTGAACCGAATTCATTGGAGAGCAGTGACGGTACCCTTGGAAATCTAACGAGGATTTTCATACAACCGCCTTTTAGGTCAATTGAATGAGTTTGGAGAAACGAATATATAAGAGATTGTTAATGAACAGGTTTTTGCATCAACGTGATGTTATCATAGATCATGGTTTGGTTTTGTTTGGTTTGGTTTGGTTTTCTCTCTCATTTTCATTCTCTTGTGGTTGGTTATATCTATCAGGGGTTACTACAGATGCAGCAGCTCAAAGGGTTGTTCTGCGAGGAAGCAAGTTGAGCGGAGCAGAACAGACCCAAACATGTTGGTTATTACATACACATCAGAGCACAACCATCCATGGCCAACTCAAAGAAATGCTCTGGCTGGTTCGACCAGGTCACAGCCATCGAAGAACAATGCTGGAAATTCAAAGAGCTCAGAAGGGTCAAACCCCCAAAAGAGCACAACATCAAAAGCAAAGGATGAGCAGCAGCAGCAGCAGCAGCAGGAGAGTAACAACAGTGAGGGCAATGCCTCACCGGTTGTTGGTGGGAACTCATCAGCGAACAGTGCATGTGTGAAGGAAGAGAACATGGAGGACATAGAGAAGCAGTTTGAGATGGATGAGGGAGAGTTCAGTGATGGACTCCCTTACAAGCCTTGCTTGATGGATCAGAGTAATAATCAATCTGAGGACTTCTTTGCTGAGTTGGGAGAAATAGAAGCTGACCCACTGGATATTCTGTTTAGCCAAGGTTTTGGTGCAGGTGATGATGATCAAAGGGAAGAATCCAAGGCCTTGGATCCATTCCATCTGTTTGACTGGTCAGGAGACAACAACACCAGCACAAACAGCAGTTCATTTGAAGAGCCTAATGCAAAGAGAAGGTTATGACAAGAGCTCCTCTGAGAAAGAAGAGCTTAATATGATTAAGAAGGTCATGTTATGGTGTTTGTTATTTGGTTTGAAATGTGTGATGTGGGGGAGAGGGTGTGAGAGAGATCTCCACTTTTTCTGCTTACTACTACCTTTTCCTTTTTCTTGTTATTTACCAGAACAGTCAGGGAGATAAAATTAGTAGAGTGAAAAAAAAGAGAGTGCTGGTTGATTGGAAGCAAACTGAAGGAGTCCCACATTCCTTTTGGAATATTGGTGGATGGGACAGAAAGCTGAGGAACAGAAGGTTGCAACAGTTAAAACAAGTACATTCACTATAGACATGACTCGAAAGCTCAGTGAGTAGATTGATGATGATAATGGGATGGGACTAGCCCTTTCATCTTTTCAAGTGGGAAAAATTATTTAAAAGCCACACCACACCCTTTGTCATGTGGCCTTTTCCATACAAAGTGAAAAAAAGAAAAGAGAGAGATCACAGATTTGCTTGCTCAGATGAAATTTATGAAACAAGACAAAACAATATATAAAATATATATATATAGAGAGAGGGTTAAAGTTAAGTTATATTATATTATATAATACTATATAATATAGAGCTTGACTTTTCATATCAGTCATTTCTAGGATGTGTGACGTGAGAGGGAAATATGCATGCTTTGGTTCCTCGGCTTTCTGTTTTTTATTATCCACCAACTCATGTTCATTGTTTTGAATGAGATGAGATTACTTTATATGTTTCTTACACTAGTTATTAATTACACTTTGATTCTATTGTTCTATCATTCAAAATTTGTCATTTTATATACTGGCTCTTATCTGTTACCATTGGTATAGTTTTCTGTTTTCATAATAAAATCCAGCAAAACGAGGTTGGCATTTAATCATTTCGCATGTGCATGCTCGCCTATTGGAGCATCGATATTTATAATTATATGTACAATCCTCCATTCGTTTAAATATAATAATAAGTTTGGAAAACGCAATATATATATATATGTGAAACATGATGTTAGAGATCACGTAGTGTATAATAAATATCAGATTTTGTAACAACTAGGTTAAAACCTACATGTTCTATTTCATGCTTCTATGCATGTTTATTTTGGGTATATATTTGAACTTGAAGGGATTATTTTGCCTGACTATACACTCTACACCGAAATCCAAAACTTATACGAAAACCCTACAGTGTATATATGTTCATAAACTGTACCTGCTCTTCCACCTTTTTTCATGTTTTCTTTTTTGGCTAAATAATTATTACAATGCTAGTTTCTACTGCTGAGGTTGTGTGTAATGGCATACAAAAGAGTATGCATATACAGCATAGTAGATGAATTAATTTAACCGAAGCAAACTCAAAAGAAGATGAAACAGAAAAGTCAAAGAAAATTCACACTATCTATGGTATACATAAAGAAATACCTAGTATATTTTTTTTCTTTCTGATACGATATTAGTAAAACATTGTAGGTTTCTAAAACCTTTTGGAGGTGAGAAAAGAAAAACAAGCAATCGGAATCTGGAACATGAATATGCAAATATTGATAGCAGATATCATGGTACATTGTTCTGATAGAAGTAAGTTTTGCACATACTTCTAAAATTATAAGATTTTGTAATCCATTTTAACGGATATCTTCCCTGCTCCATATCATAAGGACTTGATTTTATGCTGTCAGGGTTCCTTTTCTTATTAATATTAACTGAAACTGTTTCGTTTACTCTCGGAAACTGTGACCTAAACTTGCTTTTACTTAATATTTATACCTAGAATATTTTTTTATAAAATGCAAATTTAATTATTCTAACAGTTGAATTTCATGATATTATACCAGTGATTATGTATTTTAAATTTTACATAATTTACATATTTATAAATATATTATTTAATAAAAAATATTTAAACATTTTAAAATATAGTATGTTTTGTGGTGAAGGAGGTTAACAATGTGAAGTAAGAATTTGATTGTTGGATAATATATTGTGAGTGGGTTTTGCAATGATTAAAAGTAATTTGTGACAGTGGAGGGAGAGGAAGGTCCTGTAGAAGGGCACATTGATAGTTAATATTTGGTTTAGAAAGTGTAATATGAATAGTACGTAGAAATGCATATGCAAGTGGGTGAAACTCTGTTTATAAAGGAAAGTGGTAGCTCAGGAAGTAATCCATTTATATGTGTTCTTAGTTGGAACTTTGGTGCGTTATTTATTAGATCTGAAATTATTCTATGCTCTTATATATTCCTATCTTCTTGTCCTTCTTTCTCAGTGGTTACGAACGGTGATTAATACCTACTCAAACGTGCCAAATCCTCAAAATAGCAAAGGAGTTTCACACTCAGTTCTACAAGGATATAATGTGTCTCTATATAGTCATATGCCGCCAGAAAATAGGAAAATAGTATCTCATACAAATAGAAAAAGTTGCAGCTTGATGTGATTTAAAAAAGAGGTAAAGTAGCAAGATTTTATTCTTATGAGGATTTTATCATAACATACATAGGTGAGGGGTTAGAGTCTCGTAATCTTTGCAGGTATGGAAATATGGTCCAAAATACATGATGTGATGATAAAAGTGGATCAGAGAGATACAGTATCAATTATACCTGAAACTAATTTATATAAGAAATTGACATTGTTGGTAACCTAAATCATGAAAACAATGAATTTATAGGTTTTCATAGTTATGTATCGCTCAACTTTTTCATTTTTATCGATATAATACTTATTTTCGAACTTGAATTTCAACTGATGTCTTAATTCAAACCTAGAGAGAAAAAGAGAAGTATAACTATAGTGAATGATCTGAAAAGTTGAGTGTAAAGGTTAAAAACATATGAGCAATAGATGAGAGGTGAGGTTTATGCATTGAAATTGAATCTTGGGCATGATTTGATATTTGAGAAAAAAGACTGTTGAAGCAAAATGTAGACGTAGAGATAGTTGAATAAAGAGGTGATGTGCATGTTAATGTTGATACTTAAATGCATGTTATAATTAGCAAAAGATATGTGTGGAGGTGTAGTGGAGGGTTTGTCTTGAATGATAATGGAGACAACTTTTAATTTGTCCGAAGCTAAGTTATTGGCTTTAGTCTTGTCAAATCCAAAAACTTTAGTGAAATCCATTCTTTTGCTCTACAACAAATGAAGTCACTTCAATGAGTAGAGAAAAAAACAGTGTTGATTGATGGGTAAGAGTCTTTCATTATGGATTTCAAGGAATAAGGATGCAACTTAGGTTGTGGGACTAACTGTAGTTCATCATTTTCAAAAACCAAACCAAACTCATCATCAATCCATAACACACTTACAAACCTTAATCATTCTCTGCTCTTTTTTCTTAAAACATCTTTAGTCTTTTGATGCCTCACCTAATTCTTTTTCAATATTTATCAACCCTAAAATTATCATTCACCCCATTTGCATCACTCAACCTCAAAATGGATCTTTTAAAAAGAAGATTTCCAAAATATAAGTAAAAAAAAACATCATATTGATTAAAAATAAAACAGATTTATGATATATAAGTGAATACAAACTTTATTTTACAAATCGTTAATTTTTTAAGATTGGATTAAATTTATTTTAATAAAATTTAATATTTATTGAGTTTAAATTTATATGTTCGCTGATAAAGAAAAGTAAAAGAATCAAATCTTTATTAAAATAAAACTCTAATTTCATATTAAAATTAAGACGTTCACTTTACGTTTAAATTAACAAAATTGGTTTAATAAGATAAGATTTGGCATATTTAACATTATAATTTTACTTTATTTTTAATTAATGTTGAATATGTAAGATGAATAAATGTGTCATCTCCTTAATTTGATAATACTAAAAATACTTAGATTTTTTGAGCATTGTATTAATGTAAATATGAAGAAGTGTTAAAAGTATGCATTCATGTGGTGAATAACAGTTGTTTTGATGTTAGTTTCAAATCAAATCCACTTTATTTGTTTTGAGTACCCATGCTTGCTGCGTCGATTTGACGTCGACCGTTAATCACGTGTAAGATTTTGCTAATTAAAGTGTAATAACTTTTAATTTACAACCATCATAGTAATCATTTTTTCATTAAACTTTTTAAATCACCTTATGTGTACTAACTATAGCTGTAACATGTTTTTATCGTGGATGGAGTTAGTGCAATTAGGTTTACATTTTTTCAAATAAGGTTTGAAGTTTCAATTTCTTGAATGAAATAAAAAAGAATTAGAAGAAATAATAGTGATAATAAATTTTGTAAACGTGGAGGAAAAAAAAAGAATCTAATAAACAGGTGAAAATTTAAAATAAAAGTTAGGCGAGAAAGGTTTTGGACCGTATAAGATTATATTTTTCATTTTTATGTGCCAAAAATAGACACTTTACTATATTCATGTAAGGTTATATTAAAAATCAGTAAATTATTATTTCAATCCACAAATTTAAAATGGTATTTGAATTTTATTAGAAGTCTCACATTAATAAGGTCAATTCACAATATATATAAATGGGTGCAATCTTTACCTTATAAGCTGATTTTATGGGGTTAAGTTAAACTTAAAACTCATTTCTAACAAATTTTTAAAAATATTTAAGATTGTATTTTATTATTTAACTTGTTCAAGATAATATGTTTGCTAACCATCAAATAAATACCTAATGTAGCACATTATAAGAGCTACGTAACCAAAATAATGAAAAAAGGTGGTAATATCTAATAAATTATTTTGATGGCGTGCGTGATAAATTACTAGGTATAATAGACTTGTCAAAATAAAAGCCAGTCCCTAGAATCTACTTAAATTAAAGTAGTAAAAATTAACATATCTAAATTACATTTAAAGAGTAGTTCATAAAGTTTGACTAATCCCAATTTAAATAGATAGCTAGTGGATTGAAAGATTTATTCATAAAAATATATAAAATATTTAAAACGTAATATTATAAATATTATTTCTCATTTTTAACTATTTGGCAACTTGTCTTGAATCACATGTTGCGATGATATTTGTTTTAGATTTAAGATTTAAATGACTAATTATTTTAATATTTTCAATTGTTATCTTTTAAGTTTGTACGATGAACTTACTCATTTATTTTGAGATGAGTCAAATTCACGATTTCTAAACTTGCTAAAAATTGTAAGTTAATAAAATTAAGTAAGGTGAAATTAATATGATTACTATCATGTTTATTCAATATTATTAATATATAAGAAGTGGCAGAAAAAGACTTAACAAGTTAAATAGTGTTTCATCTTAAGAGTATTGTGTTAAACAAAACTATCTTTTTATAAAAGTTAAATATTTAAATAAAGGGTTAAAAGGTAAATGAATTCGTTAAGTTGTGAAAAAAAAAAACTGGCAAGCAATTTGATTAAAATGATTTAATTTAAGTTTGTAAAGATAAAAAAAAAAAGTAACAATGCAATTCATTTATTTTATAGTTATAACTCCTTTTTCAACCGAAACAATTTGATTTAAATCTCTCCATTTATTTGCACTTTGTATTCACTCTATTTCCAATCATTTAAATAAACACTACTTTCCCTTCTTTCTCTTTCTTTCCTTTTTGTATTATAGTTGTAAACACTGAAGTAAATGATATAGAATTCTTCACATTTTCTCAATCATTTGAAGTATAAGGTCTTTTTTCCTTCTTTTTTGAATATATATATATATATATATATATATATATATATATATATATATATATATATATATATATAAATATATATAATATATATATATATATATATATATATATATATATATATATATATATATATATAGGGCTTCAACAACAATTACGCAGGCCTACTCCAATTCTTTTCTCACTTTCTCTCCTGATGCTTCCACATCACACGCATACACACTTTTTTCACCTATCCCTCTTCCACCTTTTCTCCGTTCTCTTTCTTTACTCTTTGTTTCACACACTAAGCTTCCGTTCAAAGCTTCTTCTCTTGTCTACCGTCAAGCTAAGGCTTGCTAACTCTCTCTTTGATAGTCATGTTTCTCTATTTCTCACTCATTCACTAATTCTTTTCTATTTGCAGGACACGCACCAGCTTTCATACAAACTGGAATAATGAAGGAAGAAAGAAAACAACAAGGGAAAGATGTGAGCTTACAAAGAGAAGGTAAAATCTCTTTTTTTATTGAATATGCGTGTGTATCTCTCAAGTACATGAAACTGAAGCAAGTATTTATATGCTGTTAGTTTGCACTGTTTCTAACAGAAACAAAAACTGAAACTGGAACTAATTTTTGGTTACGACTGTCAACACCCCCCCTTAATCCAAAAATTCTAGGCTTGACATCCCAATCTGTTTTCTGAGCTTGTCGAACCTAGCTTGCTTCAGCGGCTTGGTGAAGACATCAGTTGTTTGGTCTTCTGTATGATAGTAAAGTAGGGTTAGCTTTCCTCTACTCACTTGATCACGAAGGAAATGGAACTTCGTGTCAATGTGTTTACTTCTCCCGTGTAGAGTAGGATTTTTTGACAAGTTGATTGCTGACTTGTTGTCAATGTTGAGATTAACTGGTTTCTTGTAGTCCAGTTTTAGCTCCTCCAAAACTACCTCCAGCTACAAACTCTGACACGCTGCTTCTGAACCAGCTATGTATTCTACTTCACACGATGATAGAGCCACGACCTTCTGTTTCTTAGAGCACTAAGAAATTGGTGCATCTAAGTATCTGAATAAGTACCCATAACTACTCCTTCTCTCCACCTTGTCTCCACACCAGTCTAAGTCAGAAAATGCTTCTAACACAACTTCATTTTCCTCATCTGCCTTTGGGAAGAAAATTTCCCAACCTGTAGTACCTTTTAGGTACCTCAATATATGCTTAGCAGCAGCCATATGGGGTGTTCTCGGGTCATGCATGAACCTGCTTATCAAACCCACTCCAAAGCTTAGATCTAGCCTACTATTACAAAGAAATCTTAGTGAGCCAACAATCTGCTTGTACAAAGTCCCATCCACAACTTCAGCTTCCTTTTCTTCTGTCAGCTTTAGTCCAGGAAGCACTGGAACTGCAACCTCATTGCATCCTTCCATCTTAAATTTTTTTTAAAATCTCCTGTGCATATTTCTTCTGATGTAGGAACACTCCCTTATGCGTGTGCACAAACTCTAGCCCGAGAAAGTAGCTTAGTGTTCCTAGGTCTGTCATTTCAAACTCTATCTTCATTCTCCCTTTAAACTCTTCAATTTCTTCTTCCACACTAACCTGTAATGATCAGGTCATCAACATACAAGCATACAATGAGTGTGTTTGCATGACTTGTCCTCTTCACATACACTCCAAACTCAACTGTGCATTTCAAAAATCCTGACTTGGCCACACTGCATAAATTAATTTGTTCCAAGCTCTAGGAGCTTTTTTAAGCCCATACAAAGCCTATCTTAGTCTATATACAAGGTGTTTTCTCCCCTCCTTCTAAAATCTGGGTGGCTGTACAATGTACACTTCCTCTTCCAATGGGTCGTTGAGAAAGGCTGACTTCACATCCATTTGACTCATTTTCCAGCCTTTTGAACTGGCAATTGCTGTGACCAACCTCATAATTTCCATCCTCGCTACAGGGGCAAACACCTTTGTGTAGTCAATTCTTTGTTGCTGCAAAAAACCTTTTGCAACCAGCTTGGCCTTGTGTTTAGCCACAGACCCCGTCTGGCTTCAATTTCAACTTGAAAACCCACTTCACATCAATGGGCATTTTGTCATGTGGCAGATCAACCAGCTCTCATTGTTCTTCTCAATTGCTTCTAGCTCTTCTTTCATAACATCCTTCCATTCCCGTATTTTCAAAGCTTCTATCCATGTGATAGGTTCTGTATTAGCCATTAATGCTTGATGAACCAAATCACCACCACCTGTAATTACACCATCACCATAAACTTCATGGCCAGCAAGTCTAGTAAAGGGGAACCTTGTTCTTTGGGTTCTTCTGTTGTCTAGAACAGCAACAATAATTTCAGTTTTGTCTTCCAAGACACATAGACCATGTGTCACCACATCATCCTTATTCTTTCAATCTCAACTAGCTGCCTCATATACCACCACATCTCTGCTAATCACCACCAAATTCTTTTCTGGATCATACAGCTTGTATGCACCTGTTGGATGGTATCCAATCAAAATTAAAGGCTCACTTTTATCATCTAGCTTCTTCCTCCTTTCATCTGGAATATGTCTATGACATATTGAGCCAAAAATCTTCAAGTGTTGCACGTGTGGTTTGGCACCAGACCAAGCTTCCTCTGGTGTCACTGTTTTCAACCTTTTTGCAGGGCACCTATTGAGGATATAGGCAACAGTGGTTACTGCCTCTCCCCAATAACTATGTGGCAAAGTTTTCCCTTTCAGCATGCATCTTGCCATGTCCACCAACATCCTATTTCTCCTTTCGGCCAACCCATTATGTTGTGGTGTGTAAGGTGCAGTCACCTCATGTACTATCCCTTTTCCTTCACAAAACTTGCTAAAATCCTTGGACTTGTATTCTCCTCCACCATCTGTCCTAAAGATTTTTAAACTCTTCTCAGCCTGTCTCTCCACTCGTGCACAAAATTTTTCAAACACAGAAAATACATCTCCTTTCTCTTTTAGCAAATAAACACATATCTTTCTTGAGAATTCATCTACAAAGGTGAGAAAATATCTATTTCCTCCAAGTGATGGTGTGTCCAGGGGACCGCACAAATCTGAGTGCACAACCTCCAATACCTTATTAGCTCATTTTGGTGCAGAGGTTTTAAAAACCTTTCTAGGCTGTTTCCCAATCACATAACCTTCACAGATTTTGGCTGGTTGCTGAATTTGTGGCAGTCCACTCACCATCTGCTTATTGTTGAGTTGATTCAAGCTCTTGAAATTCAAGTGGTCGTATCTATAGTGCCATAGCCAACTCTCTTCCTCCACACTAGTGGCTGATAGACACTGAATTTCAATGGTGTCCAGGTTCACTTTAAGGTCCTGTTTTTAGACAAAGGTGCCTTGATCACAAGTCTATGTTGAGAGTCAAATATCTCAATGACTTTCTGCTGCATATTCATAGTAAATCCTTTCTCCAGTAGCTGTCCCAGGCTGAGTAAATTATTTTTCATGCTTGGGACGTACAAAACATCACTCATATAGGCCACCTTGCCATCCTTTCGTGTAATCATCACCTTCCCAATTCCTTCTGCCACAATAGAGCTATTATCTGCAAATTTCACATTGTTTTTCACATATGGGTTAAGATCAATCAGCCAATCTCTGTTCCCAGTCATGTGATTAGAGCACCCTGTATCCAAGTACTAAGTCATGCTTTCCTCCTTTTCACTGGTTGTTGTTGCCATCAGCAAAACTTGGTCTGAATCAGACCCATCTTCTTCCTTTTGCACTAAATTTGCTTCCTCTCCTTTCTGCCCATTATTTGATGTATCCTCATGCCAACATTCATAAGAATAATGCGCATATTTGCTATAGTTATAACACTGTATTTTTCTTTTATCATATGGCCTCCTGTCACTTCTTCCTCTGCCTTTGTTCTTATTTCCTCCTCTGGCTTCAGACCCATTATTTCCAGAATTTTCTTGGGTCGCTGATTCACTATTTCTGCCACCATTTCTATTTCCAGATCTTCCTCTAGACCTTCCTCTACCTCTGCCTTTCCAACCACTTCTGCCTTTGCCTCTGACTTCATAACTAACCTTGGCCTATAGAGCCTGTTCAGTCACCTTCTTACCATTCTTCCTTTCATTTACTCTCTGTTCATGTGTTTCAAGAGAGTTCTGTAGTTCTTCTATTGTCATAACATCAAGATCCTTTGATTCCTCTATGGCAACCACAATGTGGTCGAACCGTGGGGTTAAGGTCCTCAAAACCTTCTCTACAATTTTGTTGTCTTCTATGTTCTCATCACACGCTCTCATGGCATTAGTGATCACCTGCAATCTGCAAAAATATTCTGCCACTGTCTCCTTTTCTGTCATAGAGAGGAGTTCATACTGCCTCCTTAAAGATTGCAGTTTCACCTTCTTGAGTTTCCCATAATTTCCATACCCATTTTGCAAGATCTCCCAAACCTCTTTTGCTGTAACAACTTTTGAGATTTTCTGAAAGATAAGGGCAGCAACACATTGATGCAGCAATACACGAGCCTTGCAGTCCAACTTCTTCATCTCCTTGTATGTTTTCTTGGCCGCTTCATCAGCATTCTTGGGCAGTTCTTTGAAACCCACCTTCACGATCTCATCTATTTCTTGAAAGCCAAGAATCGCCTCTATCTTCACGCACCAATCATCATAACCCTTTCCATCAAATATGGGTAAGCTTCCCGGTATCAATCCTCCACTAGCCATGAGTAGAACACACAGCAATACTCCCAAGATTCTTCTTCTTGAACCTTGCTCTTGATACCAGTCTGTTGGGCCTTAAAAGAAGCCCAAATGCAAATGCTCACTATTGGGAAAAGCTTTTTCCCTCACTCTGGACCACACACGTGCACGTCACTCCACCTAACTCACCTTTTCCTTCTTGAACCTTTCTCCACTTCTTCTCTGCTCCACCACCGTCAAGCTAATGACTTGACTTCTCTTTGTCTCCCTTTAACAGCCACGTTCCTTTGTTTCTCACTCACTCACTAAATCCTTTTCTTGTTTGCAGGACACGCACCAGCTTTCATAGAGGAAGAAAAAAAATAGCAAGGGAAATATATGTTTTTTTAGAGAGAAGGTAATCTACTTTTTATTGAATATGCTTATATATATCAAAAATACATGAAACTGAAGCATGTATTTATATGTTGTTACCTTGCTTTGTTTATAACAAAACAAAAAAACTGAAACTGAAACTAATTTTTGATTACAACTGTCAACAATATGTTCTCTTAAAATTTGTTATGATATGAAAAATGACAACTTCAATAACTTAAAAGATTTTTCTTAAGTAAGTTATGTATTTTTAAATTTTGGCGGTGGTTGTTTCCAATTTAAGTTTTGTATTTTAATTAGTTTGGATTTTTCTGATGTTAAACCAAATTAAACATTTTTCATAAAAATATATTATTCAATGAATAAATTAAAAGTTGAATCATCAATTTATTTTTACTTCTTCGATGAATTTTGTTTTATTGTTATTGGCCATATTTTTCTACTAAGTTGTCTTAAAATATTAAACTTATCACGAGGGTGTTATCCAAAGGATGATTGTCTTTCCTTAAATATATATTATGTATTGAGAACATGATGACGGGTGATATCATTAAAAATTAATTTTTCTAGAATTTGCTTTGTACGTTTTAAGTTAGGTGGCTTTTGTCCATTTTTTTTTCCTTCTTTTAAAGCATTTGTTAACATACTTTTGTTGGAAAGGTTTGAATGATTATTTTTAATTTAAAATATAGAACCATAAGTAAATGATAAGTGCAATTATTGAAAAGTAACTACTCTAAATTTAATTATTAATTTTTATTTTACGAATACTATAGATTATTAAAACCCTTTTTCCTATTTAAGGAGTTTACATCAATTGTTAGAACTTTTATTTAAATATATGACATCAGCGAAAACAGGTGGAGTAAGAGGGAAATACAAATACTTATTTTTTTCATAGAATTAATTATGAGTATTTACATTTTGTGAAGATCTTCTAGCGACTTCGAATGAAGAAAGTTTTGACTGTTCGGAAATTTCAGGAAGGCTTATGACTAAAATAACATTTTTCTATTAAAATAAAATTAATTAAGAGTAAAAAAATAGAATAATGTGAAAATCAATTTTATAGAATTAATAATGATTTTTTTTATTTTAAAAGAATTTTTTGTTGTGAGGATTTAGAATTATAATTAAGATGAAGAGTTTTAACTGAATTATAATTACTGTGATTATTTTTCTACCAAAATTTCAAACTCTTAAGGCTGATTAGTAAATGGAGTCACTTTAAAAAGGAATTAGAAGAAATAATTTTAAATTTAAATTAAATGCAGTTAGAGAATGAACTATAATAATCATTTTTCAATTAAATTAAGACGAATTATCAATATTCAGAATTTGAAACAGAAGGTTTCGATGCAAGCATTAGATTCCAAGCAAAATATTTTAATTTTCGTTTTTTTAATTCCTTGTTGGTTTCAAGGATTAAAATCATAAAATAGCATAATTTATATATGTTTTCTGGGATTTCTTATTTTTTATATTAAATAAATTTGCACAAACTAAAACAACGTCATAAAAGTAGTAAATGATACACAAGTAATCTAAAATAAATTTAAAATACTGGATATTATGCTTAAAATTGAAGTTCAATTCAAATTAAATTAGACTTTATTACGAAATATCAAATTAAAGTATAGAGAAGGAAGTTTGAAATTTAAAATGTATAACAGTATAAATTATAAATAATAAATAATAAATTAACATTTGACAAATTAAAGATGGACGTAAATATAAATTGCAATGAAAGGTTATATTAAGAAAATATAAATGCATTGAATAATGTTACTTCAGGAAATCAATGTGTAATTTTTATTGTCTCTATACACAAAACACAAAAAAAATATATATATATATATATATATATATATATATATATATATATATATATTTAGAACATTTTATTGCATATACGTAATTATATAATGTTATATTTACTCAAGTGATGTATTCTTTCACATAATTTAAAGATTGTAAAGTCTCATTGATAATTTTTTTTCAACTACAGCAACATAATGATTCTATCTTTGTGTGAAGAATAAGATAAGGAGGAAATTTGAGTAGGAGAGAGTGTGGGGTGAGTATATTACACGTGGCAGCATGTATGGTTGTGTGAATCTTCTGACATTCTTAAGGCTAAACTCTCGTAATATATCATAAGAGATAAAAGAATAACCATTGATAAATAAAGAAGAAGAGAAAAAATAGAAACATCTGATTTTATAAAAAATTGTAAAAGTAATGGTTAATTTTTAAAAATTTAATAAATTATTATATTTAAAAGAGTAAAATCGAAATTTTGAAAAATGAACACAAAAAGAAGAATCCCCTTTATATATTATTAAAGATAGTTACACATATTGTGAAACCCACCTCAACCAATTCGTTCCATATTTACCTTGGGTTAAAAATTAAAATTCGATTAATTTAATTTTGTTTATTATTTTTCAATTTAATTTTCGTGTATATAATTGTGAATTGATTCGATTAATTAATATACCTATGGTTAATTCACGTATTTGAATTTATTTTGCCATATGTGAATAATTTTGATGTCTCTAAATAAAAAGACGTTAAAAGCATATGCTCGGGACCGGTTTGACCCGGTCGATCCATAGGTGGTAGGTGGGTTCAATTCGTATCTTAACGATCGCTGTTACTTCAATTCGTACATTTTGTGTCTACTATCACTGTATGTAGAAGAAACTAGGAATGAGACTATTTCTTGGTGTGCTAGCATGGAACTCTGGCATTCTCTTTTGACTCATCTTATTTCATCCCTTTCTGAACCTTTTTTTTTTTATAAAAAATTTAAAGTAAAATTAATTTGTTTATATTATTTTATTTAAAAGATAGTAATATATAATAACACTCTAACTTATATTATCAACATTAGTTTTTATAAATTAAGTTTTGATATATAAAGATCATGCTAACCATTTTAATTTATTCTATTGATTAAATTACAAATTTATAAAATATTTACAAGAAGAATATATCACAAAACAAAATTTAAAAAAAATTGTCTGGTTGGTCCACTTGTTAGTGAAAAAATAAGTTTATCCAGACGACTTTTCTCGAAACAAATGATGGCATAAATAAAAACAAGTTAAGGTAATCCATTCTGCCAATATATACGTTATTTTGGTTAGTAAGAAATAAAAAAAAAATCTTAAATTAATAAATTGTATGTGTATTTTGAAATTTAAAATTACATTAGTTTGTGTTTAAATATCATAATTTACATAAAATTTATATTTCAATAAAATAATATTATTTTTAAATGTAATTTTTAAACATAATTATTGTCTTCAAAAATTAACTGTTTAATAAATCTATAGATCACAGTACCAATGCACTTAGCTAAAGAAACAAAAGCAAACAAGAATCCGCTTAAATTTAAATCATAATAATTTTCTCACTTGACCTAATAATTTTATAGATATATGTCTATCATTTGGATTTGGATTGGAGAGCACTAGATAACTACGTGATTTTCGGTTGAAGGTATCATATTTATAAACTTCGCGACCAAATTGATTATTGCAATATATATAAAAATTTTAATAAAAATTTATAGTAGATTTACTTAGTAATTTTGTAACAAATTTAGATTTTTATTTATTTTAGTTTTTATATTTATTTTTAACTCAATTAAATTTCAATATGATTAAATTGACTGATTGTGATTAAATAGAGTCGATGTAATTATATTAATTTGACTTTAACTTAAATAAACACATGTCAATTTAATAAAAAGCTTAATTAAAAATTTGATTTCTATATTGATATGATTTTTTTTAATATTGATTTTTCACTCGATAAGTCATCATATATTTAAACAAAGATAATGTGACATCTTTTGTGAAATGAATATTATCCTTAATATTTTATTATGCGATGATACAATTCCACCAATTTCTTTTTCTTCAGATCTAAAATGACCTGCTTTATTTTCAAGATCACCAAAATATTTGTTTTTTTTACTGTATCATTGGAATGAACACATGAACTCAACTATCACTTTTTAGTTCATTTTTATAATTAATGAAGGTCAAAATTGTGAAAAGAAAATATTGACTTAACAAATATTAAAACTCAAATAAATAAAAAAATAAATATAAAAATGAAAACTAATTAAAAACTTATACATAGAACTAGATTTCTATTTAAATATTTTATTATAGAAATTATTAATTAGTTGAATTAAAATGTATGGTAGAGTTATAAGCGCGGGTTACGGGGAACGTGATTCCTTAGGTTGGGGTTTGGTAGGGCAATTGGTTGGTGTCCCTATGAGATGTGAACTTATTGGTATGAATGATGACAAGTCCTGTTGGATTAAACTACATGTTTATACCCACTGAACTTTATTATATTGTAAAAGTAATTATACTTACTTAAAGTAAAATATAAAATGCTATAACTAGTTAATCACACAGGATGTTTTAATTTTTAAAATAAAATAAAGGTTAAAATACTGCGTTGGTCATCGTTTTTGTCACATAAGGTCCTCGTATTTTTATTAGTCTCAATTAGGTCCTCATTTTTTTAAATTAGTATCAATTAGGTCCTTTCCGTTAATAGAGAACTAACACCGTTAAGTAGGTGCCACGTGTCAGCTCTTTGTTTTTTTTTTGTTTTTTTTAATTTTTTTTTTAAATTTTTAAATTTTTTTTTTAATTTTTTTTTTTTTTTTAAAA
>Ga0214543_1001680_pt1 | contig 43172 bp, 18 predicted proteins | sample CNSS2metaG_FD_160094 | JGI IMG/M metagenome (GOLD analysis project Ga0214543, IMG submission 160094) | Root nodule microbial communities from cowpea collected in UCLA plant growth center, Los Angeles, California, USA - CNSS2 | ecosystem: Host-associated > Plants > Roots > Nodule | place: USA...
TATATTTCAAACTAATTTGATCAAACAAAGTTTAACCAATAATTCAAAACAAAACCTATGTAAATAAAAAAAGAAAAATTAAAATAGGTTATCAAGATTCAAAATTTTGACTTGTATTAACAACATGCACAACATGTATAACTCTTCAACCAACATTACAATAACATTATTCAACATTTTCTAAACAACTTTCATAATACGAAATTACAATTAAAATGTCAATTTTTTTATAATCATACACTTTTACATTTTGAATGTAAGTTAATTCGTAGTTTTCATCCATCATAATTCATTATAGAAAACTAATCTAAGTTAGGATTTAAGATTCTCAGATCATACAACATAATATGATATTAACTTTGATTCACGAGAGATCTAATGAGTATGCATTATTCAATTTCTCTATTCTTCAACTCTTTTTCTCACTCTATCTTTTAGCCTTTTTTTTCTTCTCTCACACGTTTTTGATAGGTTATTGCGAAAGAACCTTATGATAAGATACAAATACCTAATCCCCTTTTATAAATCAAAGTCTATCAAATCAATTTTATTTTATTTTATTATAACTTATTGCAATAACCAATAAATCATCATATTTTATTAAATCACATTTGGATCTATCGTAACATTTCAAATGAATCCTATAATATAATTAAGTTGTGATTCTAACATTGAAAACATCATCCAACAATTCAAATAACTAAAAATATCAAACAAAAGTACATTTAATTCTATTAAATATTCAAATCAAAACCAATCCCATTGAATTACTACAACAAACTTGATATAATTTATCAAATTTTCAAATAACTTCTAAATTATCAAAATCACTATTATAATCTCTAAACCTTTCTAACAAATTTGCAAAATGTACAGCATGCCAACATAAAACATTACTATGATAAGGTCGCTTTCACAAGTTTGGATCATCTACACTAAGGTGCTAAACTTTAACTAATTTCACTTAACTAAAAATTACAACCATTCCAACCAAAGCTCTTATAGGTCATCTTTTAACATAATTCATTTTTACCCATCAAACCCCACATGTAAGCATAAAGTTGTATCTTTTATTAACGTTGACCAAACATAATATTCAAAACAATAGAGATCTCATATTCTTTGGATATATAATTGAGATGATAATATATATTCATGTATCCTATATTAGTTTTATAAAGTTAGTTATCCATTTTCTTTCAAACCTACATGCAACTTCTTAAGTTAACACACCTAAATTCATTTAATGAGTTTGATTAATTTAAAATTAGGTTAATGGTCACTAATTTATTTTTGTTGTCCTTATACAAATGTTTTTCATGAAGTTTATTATGCTTCTATCTTCATATTTTCTTTTTTGAGCTTGAGTAGTATTTTATTTAATTGGACTCGTGTAGTTTATTGCAAACAATGATTGGAAAATCAAGTTTTTTTTTTAAATCTTTAAGCCTTTTTTTTGTGATTGTTATTATTATTTGTAAGTTATAAATTGAATCACTTTATTAACTTTTTTTAGGTATTTTACAAATCATTAACGTTTTTGTTGAGTTGCCAATTTTCTCAACAACTAACTAATTAAGGCCAATTTTTTCCTCTGTCTATATGTATATATTGCAATTCTCCTTTTATTTCACACAAAAATATATGATTCATGCTTTAAGCATTTAATATTCAATGAATAGAAATACATTTCATGGATTAAACATTTAAGATTTACTGAATCCAAGGTTAATTTAACTTAAGGTCATGTAGTGACGCATGCATGTTGAAGTTAAAATGTATAGTTGTGTTGATCACGTATGCATGTGAGAGGAGTTGATTATGACGTTATAAATGCTTATTGTAAATATAATGTTGTTGTGTGAACACAGTTGCAGCAGAATTAAGGTAAGAGAAAACGATGAAAGAGAGTGAAGTGATGGATTTAGCTGAAGTGATGGACGTAAAAGATATACAAACAAATGTGAAATGTTGTTATGACAACAAGGTACGAAATTGCAACCCAGGAACAAATGACGATAAACATTATAATTCCCTTTGCCAAAAGCATCCATGTGGGAAAGGTGGTCATTGCAAAGCTTTTGGTCGTAAACACCCAAAACAAGTTTGCCATTGTTTGTGCTAAACATATGCAAACCCTAAACCCCAAATGCAAGAAATATGTAAAATATATATTTTTTCATTGTTCTTACCGAGTTTGGCCAAGCAATTTTGGAGGTGGGTTGCATGATTGCTGACTTGTGAATGATGACCAAATCACAAGGAAGAAAAATGGACCCATGAAGACTTTTTGGCACTCAAAGCAGTAAGAACCTTATAAATAATTATAGCGAGTATAAGTGATAATGAGATGGATCCAACTTTATGTTATTTAGACATATAACTATTAGGCCTATGAATATCAAGTGTGTATCAACATATGTAAATTAACATATTATGTTTTAGGTTGAAAATCATATATCATATACATACTATATCTTTCCTATTTTGCGATGGTTGAAATATATTTTTTATCTCTTATTTGGATACTTAGATAATGTGTCTATTTCGGACTGAGTTAACATACAAAATTAATTATAACAATAAGCTGCCTAGGTACATAAGCCCTTAGCGCTTAGAATTTTAATGACTAAATGCAAGTACATCCTATAATGACATGAACGAGTTTATATGTTATGCAAAACTAATTACCAGTTCTTAGTCAGTTTGACAACATATTTAACGAATTTAATGTATATATATATATATATATATATATATATTAATAGTTTATATTATTTTTAAAATATGTATTAAGAAAAATAATAAATTTTTAAAAAAATAGACCATAAAAAGAGTAAATAATAAATAAAATAAATAAACTAAAGAAAAAAATAATTAGAATTGAAAAAATTAACCTTTAAATAAAATTTAGAACAAAATATATATAGTTATATATTTTTTTGAAACTCAAAATTAAAATATGTAGTTATATTTTTTTAATTTAATTAATATATACTATAAAAATAAATATAAATAAAATTAAAAAAATCTAAAAACATTAAAATTAACATTGATAAAAACGAAAAAAAAATAAAGAAAAATTTATATATATATATATAATTTTCTTAATCGATGGATTTAAATCCGGTGATTTTTCATCTGAATTTCGAAATCAAATAACTTTCTGAACATGCTTTTTTGTTTTTTTGAAATCCATTTTAAAGTGCAGATTAGATACAAGTTTAAAAGTTATTTTAGAGTTCATGAAAATTTTGAGATGCAAAGAAATCCTTCAGTGAGGAAAAAGAAGTGCCCCAACTCTATTCGTGAGAAGGTTTATCATTAATATTGGAGAAAAGGTTAAAGCTTTCTTCCTGTATCACGTTTAAGGTACAGATGTCAATCCTACCAAAAGTAATATAATGGAAACATAATCCACTACGAAATAATTATTTTCCTTAACATTATTACGATTATTATACTTTCAAATACAATTTAATTTTGAAAATAATAAATAAAACTACAAGGCCTATAATCTAAGCCAACTAAAATTTAAGAACAATTATTCATAAACGCAATAAAATATTTGCTTTGCTATGAAGAACCACAACTATATAGGTTAGAGTATATAGTTAATCCGTTGTTCTACCTAAATAGTTAAAGGGAAAATAATATTTTCATCAATCAATCATACTTCTCTCCCTTGCACCAATAAAAATTAAACTACACTGCAACGAAATTAAGCTATGCAGCTCAGTCAAAATTAAATTCACTTAACAAACACTTAAAATCTGATAAATCTAATACTCAGTAAAGAACCACATCTGAGATTTAAAGGTGAAGTCCACCCAATTACATAACCATCAATTACAAAACCATGAAAATATAAAAAGAAATGTTTCGAAATATCAAGCAAAAAGACAAAAATGACAACCTAATTACCTCAGATGTTACTTGGATACATGAACACTCTAACCCGTGCTCCCTGCAATGCATCAAAAACTCAAAAACTTCAAATACCAATAAAATAAGCGACTTGATAGTAACAACGTTGTCAAATAATTACCATTGATCTGGGAGGAAGGTTTGACTTGAATTTAGCACGAACAACACCACTGTTACCGTGAGGCCTTGTAACCTTACCCCAAATGCAACGGTAGTGGCTTCCATTCTTCTTCACCTTAGCCTTATAAATATAGGCCATTCTCTTGCCAGCATACCATCCTACTTCTTCTTTGGTGTTCACTCCCTCAATTTGGATCAGGGATGTGTTGGGATACTGGTTTGACTTGGACCTAAAAGATATTAAGTGTGAGGCAATGGCAAAGCAAAATGAAAATAAAATTAACAGGGCAAGAAGCATTTACCTTTTGTATCCAAGGACTGTACCTCTCACATAGAGCCTAAAACAAAAGGAAAAAAGTAGCGGTGTTAATTTCAACTAAAAGTCATGCAGTGATTGAGGAATGAGGAATGGATGTATATGAAAATAACTATATACGCAGCAAATAACATCTGAATCAATACAAAAGCAAAACATGTATTCAAATCATTTTATCAAATCGTTTTGTTTCTAATGAAAAGGAAAGTGAAACATGCTATCTTTGTCAGGCTTAAGGTAATGCCTCGGGGATCCCTTGGTAGTAGGAGCATGGAAAGGGAAGACAGACCACGGACTAAGAGATAGAAATTCAGTGACAGCAGATGTGTGACAAGGGCAATATTTCGCTATTTAAAGAAAAAAATGGATATCTCTGACAAGGGCAACGGCTGGGAAAGAAAAATCCCTTATCTATCTTTCTCTTATTGTCTCAAAGAAATCCATTCCATAAAACCCGTTAAATCTGTAGCACCAACAACATTCCAATTCTAACAACCATCAATAACCCAAAATCCCTTCAACTTCCAAGAACCCTAGTGGGTAAAATAACAATCAACGATGCAGACAATGAACAAAAACAGGAACATCCGGTTTTAGAACTAGGATAAACGAATTCGAGATTGTGATTGGAGTTTCAAAAGAAAAAGAAAAATTAAGTGTTGAAGATAGAAGGTAAACTTTAGCGATGGGCACAAGCCTGTGTGAATGAAAGAAGCATACCTGACGCGCTCTCCTTGACGTCCCTTCACCATCTTCGCAGCTGCAGCTAACACACGAAACAACAGCAACACTGCGGTGCGGTGCGGCGTAACCCTACTTTCAGAGAATTGGGTTTTTAGGGATTTTATAAGAATCTCTAGAAACCCTCCGAAACCTGCGAATTTGGATTTTATTTAGGCCCAATAACAACTGTTTATTGGCACTGCCGCTGTTAGCCCACATTAACTGATTCATTGTGTTATGGAAAAAAAAAAGTATTTATATATGAAGAATGAAACATACGGAGAAGTTGTGGGTACGTATAAATTAAATATACTTGAATGAAAATATATTTTATTAAAAGTAATGTAAAGGAAATTCTAGGAGCTTAAATGGAAAATCGTTCATGTTCAATATCATCATCGAAAATTAAATATCTTATTTTTTTTATAGTAATGTTGAGATCAAATCTTATTCTTTTTATAATAATGTTGAAATCAAGAATATAGAAAAAGGAAGGAGGAAGAGAAATAATAATAATAATAATAAGACATTTGTTTATAATTTAATAAGAGAGAAAATATTATATTTAATGGGTCACAAAATTTAATTTTTATTAATGAGAAACCTTTTCTCTTTAATTTTACAAAAATATTAGAATTGATAATAAAATCTTATCTTGCTAGGTTTTATTTTTATATGAACTAAAAAGTTTTTTAACAATAGTTGACAGCTTTGTTTCTCTTAATATATTTATCGTCAACATTTAATTTTACCTCTTTTATATATAATTATATTTATTCATTTTTCAGATGTATAAATAATTTAAATTAACATTATATATTTTTTAGCATAAAAAAAGAAAAATTAGTTTAGAAATTAAAAATAAATTAAAATTTCAAAATCAACTTAAAAATTTCTTTTTAATAAAATATATGCTCATTCCTTTAAAATAATAGTTAAAACATCTTTTTAATAAAGCTCTTTTAAGTAATTTTTTTTTCAACACTTATCTTATTAACCCTTTGGGCTCTCCTAAAATAATAATAATAATAATAATAATAATAATAATAATAATATTATTATTATTATTATTATTAATAACTACAATTTTCAAGTTTTAATATCATGTAGAGTAGTTTTTTTTTATAATTGAATTAAGAATATAGGAAAACTCAAACTTACATCACCATCATGAATGTGTTGGCAAAGGAGGAAGATTTAAGTTCAAAAGGTTTTGATGACAAGGAATTTGAAGCAAATTGTAGATAAACATTTTTAACTTCACCTTATAGTTTATCTACTTCGACCCGTAACGTATATTTTGAAGACAAATTAATTGATACTTAAAGCTTTCTTGTAATAAGTTAATTATGTTTTGAATAGTTTAAATTAGTTTAGAAACAGCAGCCAGCTCTAAATCTATCTAGGATCCTTTTATTTTTTGTAAAATTCATTGTACTAATTTATTATCACTTAAGATAATTGATTATCTTAAGTCGTGTTCAATTTTAGAAAACTCACTAGAATAATCTATTATCTTAAGTTGTGTTCAATTTTAGAAAACTCACTAGGATAATCGATTATCACTTGAATTTGTCTTTCCAGCTTCTTGACCTAGTTTTCATACCTATTTAAATATAACTATTTTCCTCTTCCAAAATCACCTTTTTAAGAATTAGAGTTTAAGTGTTGTGACTGCAAAGTGTTTCTTTGAGCATTCTTAAAAATTGCTTTGAAAATCCTAGTGTGGGTAGAGGGATAATTTTTCCTAAGTGGGTTATTGGGAGATTGCATGTTACTACTGTTACTAGAAAAGTTGGTCATCCTTTATGTGATTCAAAAGGAGTGTTTTTTCATCTCTAGTGTTTTCAAGTAAGGGTGAGCAAAATTATTCAATCTGTTTGAAACCGAGAAACCCGAAAGAAAAAATAAGGATTCGAGTGACGATATTTTTTATTCGAATTAACTGAATAAAACTATACCAGTAAATACGGATATAAATGGTCGTGTTAAGGGTATCAAATTAAATTTTCGTGGATACCCAACCCAACCCACATTAAAGGAAATTTTTTCTTAACCTTAATTTGTAGTCGCCTCATCTCCTCAATCTTCTACACCTGCCATCTTCCAACATCATAGAACACAAACGCAGCACAAATGTCTCTTTGTTTCTTGTGATTCTTTCTTCAATCCAAACCTTCAAACACCTCCCCAGTTTGAGAAATGATTTTACCTTTGAAGAAGGAGTGTCATAGAAGACAGTGAAATTGCCTACGAAACTTGCGACGTCTCATGCATGTGAACCATCTCCTTCGATCTCCTTTGATTCCTCCAATCTCCTTTCCTTAGATCTCCTTCGATCTTAGGCGTTCTCCTTCGAATTGTTCTGATTTCCTTTGATCTGTTCATATCTCCTTTCATCTTCTTCGACTTGTTCATATCTCCTTTCATCTCCTTCTATTTCCTCCAATCTGCTCTGATCTCCTTCGATATGCTTCGATACCCAGTCAAAATTAAATACACTTAGCAAACACTTAAAATCTGATACTCAGACTTAAATGTAAACTTTGAGGGTAAGTAAATCCACACACTTCATAAAAACGAATATATAATCTTCATGGACAGTAGCCAAGATAACGGATAAAACCATTCGGTCCCATGAAATCTAAATCGTAAAGAAAATTCTTAAAGGTTGATAGATAACAAAATTATCGAAAGGTAAAACAAAAATCCTTGTGCCTACAAACAAGCTGTGAATTCTACTAAACGACTTCCCTCCTGTATCTGCAACAAAGAATTCGATGTACAATAAGGGGACTGTAATATACATTAATAGAAAACAAGTAGGTAAGTAGTACTAATTACACAAATTTCATGAACAATCCGGAAACCAGACATCCACATGGATAACTTTTACTAGGATTCATCTTCCATTTTCATAATCAAATAATGAATAATAACATCAGAAAATAAAAATACGATAAGCCATACAACTTTCTAAAATTACATAAAACATCACAATAAACTAAGAATATAGGACTTCTACAAATCTATGTAAACAAATCAATTCATGATCTTTTGATAGCATTCTAAACAATAGACCATGTCTACCACAAATCCTTGTTGAATATTGCACCATAAAACGGGCAGATATACAAAACCACAAATGTATATTACATCTATCATTTTGTATTGCAATATAGGTTATTCACTTTGCTACCATGTGAGTACAAATATTGTTATATAACTTTTCATATTATACAAGCAACTTACAGGAGAATAAATCTAAAAGGAAAAACAAGAGAACAAGTCAAGCAACGATGTACAACAAATCCATAATTAATATGTATGTCAAGAACCACATCTGAGATTTAAAGGTGAAGTCCACCCAATTACATAACCATGAAAATATAATAGGAATGTTTCCAAATATCAAGCAAAAAGACAAATGACAACCTAATTACCTCAGATGTTACTTGGATACATGAACACTTTAACTCGTGCTCCCTGCAATGCATCAAAAACTCAAAAACTTCAAATACCAGAAAAATAAGCAACTTGATAAAAACAATGTTGTCAAATAATTACCATTGATCTGGGAGGAAGGTTTGACTTGAATTTAGCACGAACAACACCATTGTTACCGTGAGGCCTTGTAACCTTACCCCAAATGCAACGGTAGTGGCTTCCATTCTTCTTCACCTTAGCCTTGTAAATATAGGACATTCTCTTGCCAACATACCATCATACTTCTTCTTTAGTGTTCACTCCCTCAATTTGGATCAAGGATGTGTTGGGATACTGGTTCTACTTGGACCTAAAAGATATTTTCAAGTGTAAGGCAACTAATAAGGCAATGGCAAAGCAAGATGAAAAAAAGTACATGAACTTGTTTTATGCTTTGCGACATAAATTAAAAAACGATAATTAAATTTAGTGTTTGTTTAAACTCTGATTATTTGACCATGTATTTAAGGTACACGTGTGTGTGTGTGCCTGTAATAATGTATGAGTTTGAGTTAGTTTTGGATGGAGTACAAGACTTGTAGTTGAGAGGTGAAAATGTATATTCTGGGTAGTTCGTATAGCAAAAAAAGTAGGCCCTTTCTTTGTTAAGCTGAATTAGAAAACAAACTAACAAAGGGGGCGAACTCAAACGTTTTAGGAGGTGCAATTAGTAACACTATTTATCCTTTTTCCAATAAAAAAAACTATCATTTTTATCTTATTTTTTATTCATTTTCTATTTTAAGTATTTGCGCAGAAAGAAAAAAAAAATCATAATTTCCTATACGAATGCTTAAATATAAAAAAACATATTAGAAATACTATAACAGCATTTTTCAGACGTTGTTCCAAAAGCCGACAGCTTAAAAGATTCAAAATTTGACATACTTGCGTAGAGTTATATGCTTAAATTTTGAAGATGTTCACTCTTACACATTTGTGCTGAGAGATTGAAGTGTGTCAAAATATTTACATGGCTCAAGATCTAAGAGCTGAATTTTATGAATGTAATTGATAATAATAATCATGGTAGCAACTACTAAGCTTGATTGCATCTGTTTCATGGTATCTATTCTAGATATATTTGAATGGTATTGTGAAGTTCTAACTGGCACTGGATGCCAGAAAGCTCATGCAGATTGGTGGACGAACTTTTAACAAAGCTAGAATCGATGAAGGAAGAATCCACAATCCATCTCCACAAATCAAACCAGAAGCAACAGCAGGAACCATCAAACTTGCTTCACTTCTGTGTAGTTTGTGCCACAAAAACACAACCAAACTACCCATGCACATGTCAATGGCAAAGTAACCACCAACTAGGAAAGGAACAGCCATGGCCATTGGAAGTGGAATCCAATTCCTAACCCTTTTGGGGCCAAGATCTCTGACCAAGTTGGCTGCTATGGCAAATGCAAAAAATCCATAGCAGAGTTGGAGACAGTGCAGAGGAAGGGCAGAAAAGCCTTCCACACCAAGAATTGCCATGTTTCTATAAATGATTGCATACGGTGCCTTGTAATCCCCATTTGGGTTTCCTACATCAAAAGCCTTGTAGAAAAGGAAGAATGTGAGAGGAGCAACAACACAGCCTATTGCTGTCCCAATTGCTTGGCTTAGAAGCATTGAACGAGGGGAAGTGAAAGTGAGATGGCCAGTCTTGAAATCATGCATCAGATCAGATGAAATGGAGACAATGGATTTTATCAGACCACACCCCACAAGTCCAGCTACTACACCATCACTTTTTCCTGCCAAGGCTGCAAGCACAAAGAGAGCCACTTTCCCATAGTTATAGGCCATGTTCATGTCTGTTAAGCCTGCACCGTACGCATTGCAGAAGCCCAGAGAGGGTGCGAAAAGATACGCAAACACCACGTAATACCACTTCAACTGCGGGAACATTAAAGGGATCACAATGATAGAAACGATGGAGAACAAAATGTACCCAGCACATGCCAACCATATGGGTATGCTCTCTCTTGCAAACACCTCATTCCTTCTAAGATCATCCATAGGTACCGGTTTCTGGTTATCTGAAACTGCAGAGCCAAAGATATTAGATTTTCAAACACAGACACATGCATAGACACAACAGAAAAAGTGTAAATGTTTGTTCATATGCCTTTGATTATGTTACTCTTTTTCTTTTGCTGGTGGTCTGCTGAGACGATGAAAGCAATTGTTTTTATATGGGAAAAAGCTGTGATTAGTAAGACTTGGAGATTACTTACATGTATTAAGGTTTTTCCTTTTCACGGAGGCGTGGATATTGGTGGCAGTGAAATAGAGGACTTTGACAAAATTGTAAAGCCCATCACCCAGAATCAATGCAATGGAAATAAAAACCTGCAGCAACAAAATGAAAAAAAGGTAAAAATAAAAATCAAGGCTTTAAAAGTTGGATGAACTAAAATAAATATAAATAGTACATAGCTTTGATACAAATTCTGGCAAAATTTAGACCTTATAGCCATTGAGACTCTTCATGCTGCTTTCTGGTATACTTGAGGGAAACCATTCTCCTTTTAGTCCCCGGATTAACGGCCACATAATGCCCCATGAAATCACAGCACCCAGAAGCAAGGATAAATTTACAAGATGGGAACAGATCATTCCTGCTCCGACATAGGTCATGCTGAAATCAAAATAGAATCTGCCAAGTTGAAGCGCTTTAATCAGAAACCAGGAGCAATTATTTCAGGGTTCAGAGACTATTCCTACTTGAATAAAGACAAAGGAGCATACGAATTTTTCCATGCTTTCAATCCAAAAGTGGGAAACTGAACAAATCCACAACTATCTCCACCCGTGTAAAACCATTGAAAGAAAGCCCAGAAGAAACTGGCTGAGAAGAATTTCAAGAAACCATGAACCTGCTTTCTGCAAAAGTTGAATTGGTCGAGCTCTAATAAACACTCACTTGTCTAACTTGAAAATAGCAGTAGGACAAAACAAAACATGTTCATACTTGGCCATCGCATCTCCTTTAGGAGTATGGAACCCGTTGATAAGAACAGCAGTGGCAGTTCCACTTGGATAAGTTAATTTGTAGTCTATTATCATAATCTGTTAAATTACACAAACTTATCAGCACCTCCACTCAAGTCAAGCAGAACCAAAATCCTTAAAAGTGAGACCGCCACTTCAAAATGACAGGACAAGACAAATCAACTTACAAAAGAACAACATCTGGACAAGTACTTGCATTCAATGACCATGTGAAACATCATATGACTAAATGAAATACCTTTCTAATGGGAACCAACGCCAACAACCCAACAAAGCTGGTGACAAAGAGAAAGGCTGTCATCCATCCAATTCCAGGCTCCTTAGTACTCGCAGGATTATTCCCTTCTGTATCAAACCCTGCTTGCTCATATGTCTTCCTATTCAAACCCAAGAGGTAAGACCCAAAACCACCTACAGTTACACAAGTTCAGTTCAATACACACACACACACACACACACACACTATCATTTACACAAACACAAGTTAAAAGTTCAATTGGAAAAGACCGACCCACCTCCTACCGCGATGCTATAGCAAGCGACCGCACAAGTCTGGATTACGGTATTCTCCTGTCTAGTGAATGGCGTTGAAACAATTTTGGCCTTCGCAAGAATCTTAGTCCAAGCTCTTATGAACACAAAACCAAGGAGAGCAGCTGAGACATTGAGATTGGGGACTAACCCAGTTGTGAGGTTCAGCTTCATCACAATCACACTATAAATTGTTCCAATCAGAAAGCTAGCCACCAGTCCCCGAATTGTAATCTGTTTTGGCCATGGTGCTATTCTACTCACGTCATCAGGCACAACCGGAGCCTCTTCAATATCTTCTCTTCCGAGATTCTCAATCTCCTTGAGTTCTTCGTTGCTTGTTGCATTAGTACCCATTGGATTCATTAAATCCTCAACCCTGATTGAATGATCAGTCACCAAAGAAACGAAAACGGGACAAGAGGCACTCAATCAGAGAGAGAGAGAGGATAAAAGCAATATTCAATGATTGCTTGACAAACCAGGTTGCGGACAACATATAAAGAAACAAGATTTATTACAGGTTCGTGATTCCGACAAAACAAATAGAGTAAAATCAGAAAAATAATTTTAAAACAGTTCACAAGAACAAAAATATATAAAGAAAGGTGGAAGCTTTGTATAGAAAATAGCAGAAGAAAGTGAATCGGAATCGGGTTCCACGGTTCAAATATTTGATGCCACGTAAGGAAAAAAAAGCAGTGATGAGTGAAAGATGAAACAGGGTCAAATATGTTACCTCACTACGACTCAGTTGCGTATAGAAATTTCAATGATGGAGAATTCAATCTCTCGGTGGTGACAGGGACCAGTGCTTGAATTGAATTACGAAGCGGCGAGAATAACTAAGCGCGTGCAAAGAAAGCCACAAAAACGACGACGCAGAAGAAGAAAGAGAGGTAGAAAAGAATGGAGGGAGGTAAAGATTGAAAGGGGAAACGCGGAATTTATAATTGTCATTGGAACCAAAAGCTAGCTAACCTTAGAAGACACTTTGGGTCTGTGTCGCTGCATGTAGTACAACAACGTAGTGGGTATTGTACTGCAAATGATGTTTTTGTGAAGGAATAATGATTTTGTACTAAACTTGTGAAAAGTCTTAAAGAGATTTTTCTACTTTCCAAATAAGCTCGCAAGCTCCACACACAAGAATGAAAATAGTTGTCGTTGACTTAGTTGCAGAGTGGGAGCTGTTGAAAGTGGGTGTCTGGTCTTAGTTTCATCAGTTTCTGGCATGAAAGTGATCAAAAAGCGGTTATGTGTTGTTGGGTCCTGTGTGAACGATGGCGTGTGGCACAAACATGTGGGTGATGAGCGTGGAATAATTTATGAATGTGGTAGTGGCTGTGGAGTGAGGGAGACACACTCCTTCTTTGAAAGGTCAACCAAACGCCAGATGAATAACTACGCTCTCAAATCAAAAAATAACATCTACTTAAAAAAAATGTTACAAAAAAACTATATTAATTTAAAAGTCAAATCTAACATTTAATTATATTGATTTTTTTTACATTATTTTAATATGTAATTAATTACTTGTTGGAAATTAAAAGCTGAAAAGTTCAATAAAAGTTAGTGTAATCTACCAAATGATATTTAAGATATACGACCTGTAGTTAAACTCAGTTAAATAAATATTAAAATAAGTTGGAATGAAATTAGAAAAATAATTTTTCACATTCCGGTGACCAGAATATTAGGAGAACATACTTCTCGCTTTTTAACAGGAGAATAAAAAGTATACAAAGATGAGAATTCTATTTTGTTTTTAATAAAAGATACCTTATAGTTTTTCTATAAGCTTCTAACATTGATGAAATTAAAAAGATGATAAATAAATAAAAACAAAAAGATTCCATGGTGGAGAAATTAGAAAATGAAAGTGGGGCCCACATGCTGCCGAGAGAGAGAGATCATTTACCTTGTATTTGATTTTCGGACAAAATGACGTGAAAGTTTTAGTTCTTTAGATGAAGAGAAATATGACGAGATTTGAGGAAAATTGAGAAAAATATTTACGACTTGACGGGATAAATATTATAGATTAAATAGATATTTTAAATTAAGATGTGTTGTTTAAAATTAATATAAATTATATAAGAATAATTTTGTCAAAAAAAATTATATATTGATTGAAAATATTTTAAACAAAATTGTCCAAAAAAAATGTAGAGATGCATGGCATCCACTTTAAAAAAAAAAAAAAAAAAAAAAAAAAAAAACTCAGGCACGTTGCAAAAGTGAAAAGGTGAAAAAACATGTAAGATAGAATGGTAATTGTATTTTAAAAATATTAATCATTTTACATTATATTAATTATGTATAAATATAATGTAAATTTAAAAATGTTCTAATTCTTTATTTTAAAATTTAAAGGGTTGTGGGTTTGTTGTAATGGAAAGTAAAAAATTTCCTTGAAATTAATATGTAACATTGATTTAATTTCTTGAAAAAGATAAATAAAAATATACATGTAAACACATTATAGAGTTTTTGCACCCAGTACAAATTAAGTATACATTGATTGTTATAAATTATAATAATTCCTTTAAATTATATTATATATATTTTTTTAAGAAAACTTGTATAGTAGTCCTATTCATCATGATTAAAATTGATTGTCTTCTTCGGACAAAGAAAGCGAAAGAAAGAAGTTTTTGCTAAAAACAGAAATGTATATTAATTAGGGAAATATTAATCATTTTAGAATGTTATTTTTGCATATTTGGGGGAATAAGAGAAGATAAGATAAGACAAAGGTAAATATAAAATTTTATTATTTAAATACAGAAAATAAATAATTTTCAAATCTTTGACTAAAATAAGAACTGTATTAAATGTTATTGTACATTTTAAATTTAATACCATTAAAGCTAAATAATTGAGTAGATGGGGACACTTACCCTTTTCATAATTTATCTTTTTTTTTATTGATTCATAATTTATCTTGTTCACTCTCATTCTGCTATTTTTCCCTCAATAGAAAAATCATGCAAGTGTAATTATACATGAAATGGAAGTTTATCAGAAAATAAATATACATATTTCTAAATTTAAATAAATAAGTATAAAGATTTTTTTTCTTTTAAAAAGTATAAAAATATTTTCTCTTTCTTTTTTAGAAAACGTCTGTGACGTTTTAGTGAAGCTACTTATTTTATATCTACACGCTAGCGCGGCAGATATAAAATAAGAAATTGGAAAGCTACTTATTTTATTTAAATTAAACTTATTTTCTTCTATAAAATATCAGCCCAAGAACCAAACTATATAATATAATAAATTTTAATATAAAACTTATTTTTAAGATAACTTTTTCCAGTATAAATCATAATACACAAATATATAGACACACTAAATTAAGGAAAAATAAAAAGGAGAAAAATGTTATAACTGTGTTTTACAGAGTGGTTGCTCTTATTATGGAATATGGCGTATGTCTTCGACAAATTCGGGTTAGGGCACCTAATTCATACTGTCCTTATTTTGTTTTCTATTATATTAATTAATTTTTTAAAATCAAATTACATTATTTTGTAGGTATTTAAATTCTGACGTTAAATGTAAACAAATAATTTTGTTGTATTTAAAGCTTTAAATATTAAAGTGTAACTTAAAATAATAAAATTTAAGTTAAATTAGACAATAAATATTTTATCATAAAAAATTATAAAAGGTTATAACAATATAAAAATAGATTCATTTTTTTTATTTATCTAAACCATTTTATTTTATTTTTTAAAATGTAAAACATTTTAATTCTCTTTATGTTTGTGAATATTTGTGAAGTCGTTTACATTTTGAGTAAATTTTTATTTTAACTCTAATAGTTGGTTTAGTATAAAACAATTATATGTTCCTCAACTAAGAAATACAGTATAATTGGTATGGAAGCTAATGCCATAAATTTAATCCCAATGAGATAATTGGTTTAAAAGTTTGATAGAATTTCTCAACTTTTGACAAATCTACAATTATATCTCAAATTAAGATTGATCTATACTTTATTACCTTCTAAATGATGTTTTTTAAGAAAAAAAATTACTTCGACTCAAAAAATTTAAAGGAGTCAAATATTTTTTAAAAAAAATTTAGAGAGATTTTTCCAAATAAAAACTATATTTATTTTATATTATATATATATATATATATATATATATATATATATTATTCTAGCAGTGAATGAATGTTAATTTAATATAGAAATTTTACTTGTTGTAAATATATGTTAATAGTTTTAATTTCATTTTTTTTTTACTTTCATTATTCACTTAGGCCATATTTTTAAATGATTTTAATCAATTTTAAAATAAACAAAGTGTTATATTTGTGAAACGTGATATATGAATATATCAATATGTAAGTTAACATCATGATTACAAATAACAAAAATATTTGTATTTTTAGATATCATAAAAAAAATTGCGACCGCATTTGTAGATAATTAATAACTGGTATTTTAATATCTATTGTTAAACGGATATCATACTATGTTATCTTATCTGTACACACGTAAAAAATTAAAATTATATTTTATTGAATTTGGTTTAATTAAAATTAAAGTTTATATTATATTATATTATATTAAAATTAATTAAAATTTATATTTAATTAATGTTATATTTTTTATTTTTTTAACTTTATTTTAAAATCTTATAAAATATTTTTTATAAATATTTATCGGTATCCGGTATCCGGTATCCGGTATCCTTAAACATCTACAGTTTTATTTAAAACTACATATGTATTTTAAATAGATAGCTGGATAGCTAACATAAAATAGAACAAATGACGAATTAGGTTCTTTATTTAAATCGAGTAGGAAATATATACTACTGTCTCTCGTTTAGATATTAATTTACAAATTAATATTTATTGCTAATTAAAATAATTTAAAAAAATTATATATTTAATTTTAAATTAGTAATTAAAATAGTTTTTATTTTATAAATTATTCTCTCGATTATCATTAATATTAACTACTAGATTCTTATTTTCAAAAGGACTGATCTCTAATTTAATTTCTAATTCAAAAATTAATTTCTAAATTAATTTCTAAACATATTCTTTTTGTCATAAAATTAGTTATTATTTATAATTTTTCTTTGTAGTAAATTATACTTGAAAATTTATTTAATTCTACTTGAAAATTTATGCTTTTACTAGCGTTTCTTATTCAACAAACTCTTATTAAATAAAAAAAGTAGGCTATGACAAATTTTTTTGAAACTAGGTTCTTTAGATCAAGTGAGTTAAGAAACCGTCACCAGTTACTCTTTTAAATTAACTTCATTATTTTTATTGCATTGTGATATAAAGCTTAAAATATCTTTTTCTTCCAATCTTCGTCAAGTTTTTTTAAATAAGTTCTAATTTTGATTTTGTGTTCAAATAGGTCCCAATTTTCATCAATTTTGTTTAATTGGGTCATTTTTTGCTAACACCGTCTAAATCATTAACGGCCATGAACAGTGACTGCAGTGGCGAAACTTGGACAAAAAATATAGGGGTACCAAATTAGATTTGTTATATATAATTTGTTTTTAGTTAGAAAAAAAAATTCTTCATCTTTTCTCTTCATTTCCTCTGCTTAAAACAAGCACACATAATAGTAGAATTTAAAAAATATTACTATCATTCGCTATTATATCATGATACCAAACCATGAATACCATTTTAAATAAGTCCTTCGTACCTCATCAATTTGATTTGGTGGTATTGTCAAATTTGAGGTCGTTTTACCCAAATCGTGTTCTAATGAATTTTTAAATTCATTATATGTAACTCTAAGAACTTTAGAGATTTTTTTTTATTGTCTTGAATTCTTGGTTTTCATGAAATTTCTCAAGTTCAATTAATGTAAATACATTTTTTTCATCTTTATCATAAACTTTCCTCTTTAAAAAAAAGAATCAATTTTTTTACTTTTTATCATAATCTTTCTAATGTAAATTTATCACCTCTCGCCTATCTAGAAAAACTAAAATTTATATTCCCAAATCACAATTATCACAGTGCAAAACATAACAAAACTCATACCACTTTAATTGAATAAGCAACATTGTATAAATTCAAAACTTAAAAAAAAAATTACCATAGGCACCGAAGAACACAAAATCCCTAAATTTCATAATTAAGGGTTATAATAATTTGGAAAGAATTATAATTAGGGTTCATACCAATTTCATAAAAGAATCCTTAAAATCATAATTAGGGTTTATATTAATTTGACATAAACTTAATTTGAGAGAAACATCCTAAAAAGAATCATAAATTTAATATACATAAATCATAATAAGATATTAATCTTGATCTGTGAGAGATCATGCAAGAATGTATACTTCAATCTCAATCTATGTTTTTCTCAACCTTTATTTCCCAATCTATCTCTTTATATTTATCTATTTTCACACACTTTCATGATAATTTACATGATGGAAAGGTCTTATAGCCCTGAGTGACTGCCACGTGTCACTTTGTGATTTTTTTTTTAATTTTTTTAATTTTTTTAATTTTTGATTTTTTGATTTTTTGATTTTTTTTGATTTTTTTAAATGTACACATGTCAACCCAGTAGTGTGTCACATGTCACTTCGTGGTTTTTTTGAATTTTTGTTTTTATTTTTTTTGAATTTTTTTTTGAATTTTTTTTAAAGTTTTATAAATGTCCACGTGTCAACTCAGTAGTGTGCCACGTGTCAAAGTCAATATTTTATATTCAATTTGGTCCCAATATTTATTACTTTTGTTCAATTAGGTCCCAATATTTGTTAACATTAACCAATTTGGTCCCTCTCCAAATTAAAACCAAATTTAATTTTTATATTAAAATTCACATTTTTTATTATATATTTTTATATAATATATTAAAATTCACATCATTATAACTTTGATATAAAAATTAAATTTGGTCACATCTTTGATAGGGACAAAATTGGTCAATTTTAAACAAAAATTGGGACTAAATTGAACAAAAATAACAAATATAGGGACCAAATTGAATATAGAACATTGACTTTGACACGTGGCACACTACTGGTTGACACGTGGACATTTAAAAAAAATTTAATTCAAAAAAAAATAAATAAAACCATGAAGTGACACATGGTACGCTATTGGGTTGACACATATACATTTAAAAAAAATCAAAAAATTCAAAAAAAAATTCAAAAAAAACAGAAAGTGACACATGTCAGTCACTGTTTATAGACGTTAATGATTTAATCGGTTAGCAAAAAATGATTCAATTGAACAAAATTAACGAAAATTGAGACCTATTTGAACACAAAACCAAAATTATAACTTATTTGAAAAAATTTTACGAAAATTGGGACAAAAAAGTATTTTAACCTAATATAAATATATTTGTAAGAGAATTGTTTTAGTTATAAATAATTATCCGTGTATAAATAAGAAAAACTAAAACGGAATTAATTGCTAGAAAATAATATCATATAAATTATTAAAATTAAAACACAAAGTATGCGGCAATTTAAATAATCATTTGATAGTTTTAATCCTTTTAGTTTCAACCGTACATAATATATTAGGTGTCATTCTTTGTATGAGCAACCTAAACATTATTTTCAATTATAAAGAAGTTGCCAATAGAATATATAGTAGTGAATCTTTATCTTGCACATTCTTCTATGGAAACAATTAATTCGAATAATATATAGAGATATTTGTGTAAGAGTTTGTACAAATTATTGTATAAACTCAGTGATCACTAAAATTTATTGTTTTTGCTTCGTATTTTTCTAACTTCGGCTTTGTTGTTGTAATAGAATAACGAAGTACACTAATAACATTAAAAAATACCTTATAAATAGAAAATCCTTTAGCCATGCTCTTCTTGTGTAACCATCTTCCACATGCACCATGTTAATTATGTTTGTTAGGTTTTTAAGGAGGGGTATCACTGAAGAGATACAAATACCAAATAAAACTTGAGTCTAACCATATAAGACATTGACCACTATTTTTAATCCAAAATTTTAAGATAATAAATTTATGGGTCTTTATTTTTACTGTATTTCTGACAATGTTGACCATTAATGTGTGACCAACGTCAAAACGCCCATGACATATGCTAGAGGTATTTTTTTTTTCAGTTCACGTGTCCTCAATTAAGAGTTTGATTTATTCTTTGCTTATATTATATAAATAAGCTTTATATGTGCAACAACCTTACATTCATATATATATATATATAGTTTTGGATTTCCCCTCATGTTACGTGGCAATGCATGTGCCACAAATTATTACTTTTGAAATTTGGAACCAAACATTTTCTGAATGGTAGTTTAACTATAACTTGTTTTAATAATGTTTTGAGATTTGCGACTATTACAGACATTCAGACGATAAATGTTACTTATGTTTACCATTTTTTTATTTCCTTCTTTTGTTTCTGTGTCTCCATTTGCATTGATTACGAGTGTTCTTTATTAAGGCTCTCTTTGTCATAGAACACATATTTTCTTATTTGGTATCTATCTTTGCAATAAAGTTTGTGTGTGTATCGGTGCAGACGGATTTGTAGTTTTGCGTGTGTTCTTTTTAGTGGATTTTCAGTGATTTGCAAGAGTCGATTTGTGAGATGCGATGTTTATTTCATCCATCCATATATGAGATGATTTGAGTATATTATGTGTAACATTATCAAATTAACCCTATTATTTTTATCAAATATGTGAACCAGCTGCTCCTTTTCTAGGTGGTGAGTAGTGGTGTTATTTCATCAAAAGAACATAACAACAGTGGTGTGTAGGTGAAGTCAAGCAATAGTGTGGTAGTATTCTTTAATTGCATTTTTCATCGATGTGAGTGAATGCACCGATGTTGATTTGTGGTGTGGGTGTGTGAATGCAGGAAGACACATGAACTGTGAGTGAGGGAAGGAAGATGGTTGGCTGAGTGAAGGGATGCGCATCGATTACATAACTGGTGCGGTGATGTGTGTGTGACATCGGTTACATAATCGTTGTCGGTGCAATCGGAAGAGTGACACCGGTTACGTAAACGATGTCGTGTGTGTGCTGATGTTTTTTTAACTTTTTTTGTACAAATTTTCTTTAAATTTAATTGTATAACTTTTTTCATATTCATAAAAATTTAAATTTTTTTATTTTAAAATTTCATATAGTTTTAATATTTTTTTAATTCGTATTAATCATTTGTAATTATTTTTATAACATCAAATTACAAAATCATTCTTTTTCCATCAAGGGTATTTTGGTAACTTTATAATTCTATTTATTTTTACAATCAATTCTCTCAGTAACTTTCATAAAACTTATCTTCAAATCCACTTACTTTATTCTCTAAATTCATTAAAAAACACACACATATTCATTCACTCAAATCCACACAAAAGAACACACACTTGGTCTTTTTTTTCATATATTTTCTGATATGTGTAGGAAAAATATATTGCTGGAAAAAGAAGGTCTTTAGACGTAGGTTTGTCAACAATTATTTGTTATGCTCTGTAAATTCGTGTAAATACTATAGAAGATTAATGATTTATGTCTTCCTTCAAGTCACTTATCGCTAAAATTCAAGAACAGAAAATATGAAAATGTTGATTTCTGTCTACTTGTTATATAAAAGAAGAGTAACTGAATATGGTGAGGGATGAAAAGAATCTTCAATAATGGAGTCTGAATACTTTTTACTTAGAAGATGGATTGAGAATTGTAGCAACGTCACCTGCTATGTAACAAAAACATCAAGATATGAGAGAGTAATCGATGTTTTGGGGTCCTTTTCCCCATTAAATTTTGCAAAAAATGTATACTAATATATAATAATGTGACATTTTTGTATTTGGAATGTTGATTTTTCCTTTTGAATATCACGATGAGGTCATGCTGAACAATGTAAGATATGTTATTTATATGTTTAACGAATATAATAAATCAAGTTGTTATCCAAAATGGCCTTTCCAATGATGTTCAACACTTTGTTATCACAAGTGTGGGGTACTGCTTTCCAAATCAGTCCATATCTTCAATAAGCTTGATATTGACCATGGTTAATTCTTATAATTAACTATTAATATGATTTATATCGAAAATTGAGAAAGTAGAAAATCCAAAAATTTAGTGTTTTAAGAAAATCCATGGTTTAATTAAAAGTTTAAACATATTTTTAGTTTATCTAATTTTGGTTTAAAAATTGTGTTTTACAATGGAATTATAATGTTACTACTTTCTTTTCATTGAATTGACACCCCATTTCACATCACTTACATATTCTCTTTGTTTCAATTTTCTGATTTTCATTGGCCCATACTACAGCACAAAAAAAAATCTAGGAAAAAGTTGAGCATCTAGCTAAACCTTTTCACATTGAATGAATGATTGTGAAGATAAATATTGACATTTGGATATATACCATCATCTTCAGATTTCGGTGGCATCAATCAACCTAAAGGGTAAGTAACGAATAAAATAGGATTCCATTAAAGAAAGAAGTGATCCTAGCTACAACTATCATTCACTTTGTTCTATTGCGATAGCCATTTTTTTTAACATTTATTCAACAGTGAAGATTCGGAAATCCAAGTTGTTTCTCACCACACAGCAGAAAATGGTTCTGCTGTTAAAATTGTCCAACGACCCGGACGGTCCGGTCCGATGACTAGATAGGTCAATTTGGCCGTCAGTTCGTCAATCAGACAGGTTAGTCCAACCCAATAATAATATAAGTCGCTCTGATTTAACAATTTAGATGAGCTTGATTTGGGATAACAACTAAGATAATTTTGACCGATAATCAAGATGGATTGGACTTACAATTAAGACAGACCGGGTGTGACTAACAATCTAGACAAACTAGACTGACTTTTTAAATGTGTTAGTTCTGAATCAACGACGAAAAATTTAATGATATATTTCTTTTTAAAATATCCAAAAAAATAATATATATATATATATTTATATAATGACGTGCTTTTACATGATTTTGTTCTACTTTTTGGTGAAATCTTTCATTTTTTAATTCAACGATGAAAGGTTCATAAATCAATGATTGCCGCTATATTATTAAAGTTGTTTTACTATTCGAAATGCACCAAAGGGTAAAAAAAAGTGTTAGAATTTTATGCATTTGGATGTATGTTTTTTTTTTCTCAAAAGATTGTGTTTTTTAATTCTAGTTCACAGAAATTCAAGTTTTGATATATTATACCATTTTAATAGTTAATTAATGTATATTAATATGATATTTATGTCAATTTTGAAAGTCTTATATATATATATATATATATATATATATATATTAATTTAAATGATGCAATAAATAAAAGTTTTTCTTCACAATACGAATATATTTTATCATGCCTTATCCTTAATTATTTGACAATTGTAGTGCTTTTTGTTTATATTTTTATGTTATACTAGTACAAATAATTGAAGTTAGAATACATTTTTATGCCCTTTTTTAATTTGTTTAATTTTGAGTTCATTTCATGATTGTTATTACGATCTAAGTTATAAAAAACGTCAACCTTTGTCTCTTTGTCTCTCCTGATAAGAGTTTGGTTTTGTTTATATAAGATTTTGAAATTATATTTTATTATTAAAAACATCTCATTTATTGATTGAAATTTTTTTTATATGTACTAAATCTATACTTTCATCTACTAGTTACTTATATATCAATTACTCATATCATAATATCATATTTCAATTAATTGACTCTCATATCGACATAGATTAATGACATGTCTAACTATTAGACTTTTTTACATTTTATGAGATTTTTCATACAATTTTATTATACAATTTTACAATAAAAGATTTTTTTTTAATTTTTTGTAAGAATTTTAATTAACAAATAGTTATTTTGTGAAAAATTATTTCCTACAAAATTATAAAATTTACAAGTATTTCGTATAAAATTTTATACAAAAAATATTTCATGTAAAATATTTTAAAAAAAATTGATAGCAAATTCTTACAAATTATTATTCATAACAAAATTTGTAAGTATTTTTTAAGAAAAAGTTTTCAAAAAAAAATTGGTAGAAAATGTATATTTTTTCAGGTGTGTCTTTCACTCTAATTTGAGTGAGTTAAATTAAGTTAAAATATTTGTACCTATTATACCAATTACACTCAACATAGAGTTGTATTTAAAGGAATTAAGATAAATTGCTTATGACTTATCAAATACACTTCTTATTCACACAACAAACTAGGTCATAGAACCCAATTGATTCACATGATATTTTTATCTATGTGATTCTATAATGTTATCATAGAGTTAAAATGATCTCATTCCTCATACAAGATATCACATAAAACAAATATTTTCATTTTTTTATATATATATATATATATATATATATATATATATTAAATGTTAAATAATTTATAATAAATCTTCCATTGCAATATAATAATATTCAAATACAATATATTAACCAAATATAGCAAAATAGTGAAAGATAAACAAATTTTAGCATTTAAAAATATTTAAATATTTAATTTTTTTAAGTTCATAATGCTCTCTCGCTTAGTTTAGCACTTGGTTTGCTCAGTGAGAAATTCGCTCAATTAAAACTTTGCTCGCTTAGTTAAAGACATCAGCATAACAAGTAAGTGTTAATTTGACCAACAAAAATTTTGCCTGTTCAGCAAGAAATGACTCGTCCATAATTCTCTCTAAGCTTTTGGATTTCTCACAAAACTAATTTCGCCTAATGAGATAGTGACTCACCCATCTAACCAAAATACTAATAGTCCTATTTAAATATTGTCCAATGAACCATGCTTTATGAGTTATCTGAATTTTAAAATTTTGAATTTCACTAAACAAGAGGATGACTTATCTCACAAGTCTACATAATTCAGAACTCCAAAGAACAATTTTAGTCACCAAATTGGTTCAAATTGAATTTTTCTCTTTAATTCTTATACCAAATATAAAATATTCAATTATATAAGGACATCACTGTAAACCAAGTGGACTCAAAAGAAAATACTCTACCTTTTCACTATTTACGTAAAAAAAAATCATTTTCACCTACAATAAAACAATCTCTCATTTCTTAATATACTCATAGTCTTTATACATTTCTCATTCAAATGAATAATCATTACAATAGACACTACTCACATGACCAAAAATTAAAATAAATTCAACATTAACAAATCATCAAGTACTCAAACATCAACTATTAAATTTGGTGATTATGTCACTCCCACGTTCAAATCTTCTAAGCTAGAGTAATAATACAAAACAAAACTTGAATATTTTTTTTTTTAATTTATAAACATTACATGTTAATAATAAAGTATTCAAATTCTATATTGGATAAACAATTTTTACTCTTAACTATTACCCTAAAACTTTTGTACTAATTAAAAATGGTTTAATACATTATTAATGTACGTCAAATTTATTTAGATTTGAAGCATATGTTTAAAATTATACGGCTAAAACTTATTTCTTCCTATTCTTATTTATTTTTCTTTAATAATAAAGAGCCTTGTGCTTATATTTTTGCTTTGGTTTTATCTTATTTTTAAGTTTTAGTTTGGTCTTTTGTCTTTTGAAAATTACATTTTCACCCTTTATTTTTATATTTAGATATTTAAAACTAAAAATTAAAATATAATTTATGCAGTATTGCTTATTTATTATAAATATATAATATTGGTTTAATCAGTGGTTTAGTTTTCTAATTCGTTGGTTTGGTTCATTTTGATTTCCTTATTATTTTTTGATTCATTTTAGTCCTCCAATATCGTAGATAGGTTCAACTTGATCCTCAAATTGTTTAAAAAGGTTTTTTTTTTCAATTTAGTCTTCCTATTTAAAACTTTGATTCAATTTAATTCTCTTATCTTTTAAAACGATCCAATTTTATCTTTTTCGATTTTATACCAAATTAGTAACTAAACTTAATTATAACTTATATATCCATGTTAATTATTTTTAGAAATTATACATCAAATCACTCCTATCCTATGTAAGAAATTTGAGTATTTAGGTGGTGTGTAAAAAAGAAAAGTTTGAGTATCTAGTTGAAGTAATTTGATATATAAATTATAAAAAAAATATTTTAACAAGAATATATAAGTTGTAATTAAATTTAATTACTAATTTAGTCTTAAATTGGAGAGGACAAAATTTGTTCATAGAGAGACTAAACTTAATCAAAATTTTAAATAGAGGGACTAAAGTGATTTTTTTTATAAAAATTGAACCTTTTAAAACAATTGGGGGACCAAATTTAAATATTTTTAAAGAATTGAATGACTAGATTAAACCTAAAAATAATAAGAGAACCAAAATATACTAAATCATTAATTAAGCTAATAATATTCTAAAGTTTAAGTTGTGTGTCATTTAGATTATTTATGCAAACGTGTGTTTATGCAATCATGTACTTTTTTAATTTTAGAATATATATGTATATATTATGAATTTGTGAGTTCTCGTATAAATCAAATCAATATTCATATTAAATTATAAGACATTTAAATAAATAAAAAAACTTGTATTAAATTTAATCAATATTATATATGACTAAACACTAGGGGTGGTAAAACGGGCTAGCCCCTACCTTTTTTATCCGCCCCACCCTTGCCCACCAAAAATGGGTCTAGTCGGACTGATCCGCTATTGAAAAATGAGCAAAAAACTGTAGCTCGTATTTATTCAAAAATCTAAAGTAAATTCTCATATTGTGAACATCCTGTCATATGGCAAAGGTAACGTGATGTGATTGTGACCACGTGTCAATGTTATGACAAGTGTCATATGAAAAATCTCATTTTATATAGCTTTATAAATTTATATTTCAAATAGTTGTATAATAATATATATCAATATTTTATATACAAATGTTAGAGCTAGTTTAAAAATACAATTTTATAAATTCAAATATCAAATTTTAAAATATTTTTATAACAACTTAAAATAAGTACATTTAATATTTCAAAACAAAATTTAATGTAAAATATAAATTTAAATAAACTTAATATTGTTATAAATATTTAATAAAAATTTCATTACAACATTTATATACAAATAAACTTGATCTCAATTTGGAGAAAATGAAATTACTCAATTTAAATAACAAATGTGATCGAATTGAATCAAAATAAAAAATACATGAACAAAATTAAAATTCCAAAAATGACATTTGACGTTGACGGTAACATACAATACTGTCACGTTACAATGTCATTATCACACGATACAATATTAACTTGACATATGATAAAAAAAAAAAATTATTTAAAAAAAATTAAAATATAAAAATAATGAACCGATATGTGGTAACATTATTAGTATAATACTACCATAAAAACAAAACTACATCATATATTTTAAAAAATAGAAACTCTATTAAGAACAAAATATAAATACATATATTTAAGTGTCAACCGAATATTTTAACTTTATTTTAATTACCAAAATCTATCTTTACTCACATACAATTGTTTACGCTTGGAACTTTATACAGTTTTAATATTTAACAATGAAGATTCGATTTCTGTTGGTGTGCTGGTTTAACAGTGAAGAGTCCAATTGCTGCAGCATATGCTTATATTTCTCAAATGAAGACACTGAGTCACAGCACAACCTATAACTCTATGTACATCGCTAAACTCTTTCACTACTATTTACACCCGTTTTAGTGGATTGCTACTGCGTATTTTATTTATATTTTTTCACAGCCTTCTCATAGGAGCCAAAAGACATTTTTCTTTAATAGTCTATAAATATTATAACTTATGAGGTTTCATTCAATTCAACAAAGTTTAACTAAAATATAGTTTTCAAAATTATATCAACATAAAGAAAGAAAAAGTCTTTCGAACAAAAGGAGATGAGCTACCTATTTAGACCGACATGAGGCTATTTTTTTTCAACCCACAATTATTAATTACACTAGACATTACATTTAAGTTCGTATTAATTTAAGTTTGGATTTCGCATAGATCGCATTTGAAAAGGAAAAATTCTCGGATCAATATTTTGTGATTTTATTTTCAGAAAAAATCACATAAAGTCATTTGACGATTATTATCGATTCATTGATATATGGTTGTCAATTGACTATTTTGTAAAATGTGACAAAGGATAAAAAGTGCACCTTTAGCTTCACTTGATTTCTTTAATTGATGATAAATAAGAAGAATCTTTCAACTCACTCACGTTGACATCAAGATTAATAACACCTTCTAATAAGTTGAAAATATCATTGTGTTGGTTAACTTCAACTTCGTTCAAACCAATTACTTATATGCTATTACATTTTATTATATATAGAGAGAGTATATGAATAAAATAAAATAAAGGTTTCTCTTATAACATATCTCTTATATCTATCATTTTTCACAATCTCTAAAAAATTTTAACTATTACATACTATAATTATATGACCTGTAATATTTCATATTGTAATGTGAATCTTAAAATTTTATAAGTCTGTATCTCAATTAAGTCCGCATCAAACTTTCAATATTAAAATATTGATTTAAGTAAATATTTATTGTACATCCTATAATAATAATAATAATAATAATAATAATAATAATAATAAATAGAATTAAATTAGTCTTTTATCATTGCATCGCATCATTGTTCTATTTTTATTACAGTAAGCGCTTCTATCATTACTACTCATGCATAGGAAGAGGAAGAAGAAGGAAAGAAGAATGACGAGGAAAAAACAAAACGAAAGAAAAGTTTATTTTAAAAAGCTTTTCTGAAACATATTTTATGGGAAATATTTCCGAAAACTCATTCTTAAAAGTATTATATATAAAGTTTGTTTTGAAAGTTCTTTTCTAAAAATTTTATTTCAAAAAGTTTGTTCCTTTATATATTTGATGCGTTTAAAAAATTGTTTCAGAAGTTTATTTTTTGAAAAATCTGAAAAGCTTGTTTCATAAAATTTCCTGAACATATATAATCCTGAAGTCCTTTTATGAAGGATAAAATTGTTATTTTCAAATTTTGGTAGGTGCGCTAAGAAAGTTGGGGTGCTGTACCGACATTAATAAGAAGGCCATTTTCCGAACACCCTCTTTTTTCCTTCGTGCACCCCTCACTTTTATAATTCTCCTTATATCCTCACTCAAATAAAAAATACTAACTACTTTATCTCTCCTATATTTCCCATACATCTCCCCAGCCCTCCTCCCACTCCACCATATTCACAATTTCCCTCTAGCAAATAACACGCAACACACTTCAGTTTGCTCAATCTCGAACTAAAGGAGTGCGTATTCTTCAGCTTCTTCATCTTCTCCTAAGTATGAAGTGTTGGTGATGGCTCCGGTCGGGTGCTGAGACAATGGTGGCAACGACCTATGGTGGTTGATGTCATTCGGCGTCATTGTCAGGAATGACTACAAAGGTCAGGGTTATCTTTTGCTCCATCTTTGAAAAATGCAAATCTACATTGTGTTCCACTCGTAGCTTCTAGCTATTGTGCGCGTCGTTGCAACACAATGTAACATCATCAAAGACAATAAGTCGGGCTCGACTGAGAGAGAGGCACGTTATTGTCTTTGGACTTGCAACGAAGGGTGAGATTGATGAGGGAAAAACTCTGAAGTAGATAAAGTTTGGAGGTGAAGAATGAAAACATAAAGAAAGAGTTTGATGAGAAGAAGAAAGTGGGTAAGTTGAAGTTGAAGTTGCATTGCAAAATTGTAGGAGTGAGAAGTGATAGAGATAAGTTGGTTGAGAACAAAACCCATGCAAAAGGAATGCCAAAAAAATAAAATTGCATGAACTCCCGAATTTGTCAATCCGATATACATCACCGAATCTGGGAGTTCATTATGGATTGGGCAATTCAGTAAGCATCTATGAATTTTGGATCATGTAATTTGGAATGGTCTTTAGGATCGGGTAGTACATGTTGGGCACACAGATTAAAACTGTAACAGTGACACACACACACACATAAACACACACTATGTAAAGAGAACAAAAGTCAAAGAGAAAATGAGAGTTATTTTCTCAAGCACACTGAAATTGTAAAACTGCATTACATCAAAATTAAAGTATAGGTAATAAAAATAAATGTAAAAAGATAATTAAAAATAGACAATGAAACAATACATTTAAACTTTAATTTCTTTCAATATTTCCCCTTAATTAAAGAATCTAAACACCTTAAACCCATAAGCTCTCTTAACTTCTCAAATCTTGAAGGGTTGAGTGGTTTGGTAAACACATCAGCCACTTGTTCTTTAGAAGCATAATGCCCTAACTCCAGCCTTCCTTTGTTGACTTGATCTTTCAATAAGTGGAACTTTGTTTCAAATATGTGTACTTTTTCCATGCAAATTTGGATTTTTTTGATAGACTAATGGTTGGCTTATTGTCTACAAACACCTGGACTGACTTTTCATACTCCAACTTTAACTCATCCAACACTGCCTCCAACCATAAGCATTGGCTTGCTGCCTCTGCTGCTGCCACATATTCTACCTCACAAGAGAATAGAGCAACAATGTTATGCTTCTTGGAACACCAAGAAATTGGTGCATTCAAGTATATAAATAGATAGCCATATGTGTTATCCCTTTCTACCTTGTAACCGCACCAATCCAAATAAGAGAAGGCTCAAAAGTAGTTGCATTATCATCAACACCTTTAGGGAACAATAGACCATAATCAGTTGTACCCTTTAAGTATTTAAGAATGTGTTTTGCAACAACCATGTGAGAGGCTTTCGGGTTGTGCATAAACTTGCTTACCAGGCCTACTCTAAAGTTTATATCTGACCTACTGTGGCAAAGAAACCTTAGTGATCCTGCAATCTGCTTAAACAAAGTTACATCTACTAGTTTCTCATCCATTTTTTCAATGAGTTTTAATCTTGCAATTACTGGTGAGAAACAAAATTACAATTCTCCATGATGAACCTCTTCAATATTTCACATACATACCTCCTTTGATGCACAAATATCCCTTCATTGGCCGACAAAGTAGTTTAAAGAGCCAAGGTCAGTCATCTCAAATTCTGATTTCATGCATTTAAACTGCTCAATCTTAGTTTCAACATTTCTAGTTGCAATGAGATCATCCATGTATAGGCAAACCAACAACAAGTTCCCTTGTTAAGTTGTTTACATGTAAACTAGAAATTCAACTGTGTACTTAATAAAACCTTGCTTCGAAAGGAAATTATCAATATGCTTATTCCAAGCTCTAAGAGCTTACTTAAGACCATACAAGGCCTTTTTTTAACCTACACACAAACTGCTATTTTCCTTTTACATCAAAACCTGGTGGTTGTAATATGTAGACTTCTTCCTCCAAAGGTCCATTAAGGAAAGTTGATTTGACATCAAGTCAACATATTTTCCAGGTTTTAAAACTTGTCACTACTATCACCAATCTCATTGTTTGCAATCTTACCACTAGAGCATATACATTAGTATAATTAAATCCATGCTTTTGAAGGAATCCCTTTGCTTTAAGCCTAACTTTATGCTTGGCTATAAAACCGCCTCGTCTAAACTTGGTGTTAAAGATCCATGTCATATCGATAGGATTCTTATCTAGTGGAAGTGTCACTAATTCCCAAGTTCGATTCCTTTCAATTGCCTTAATCTCCTCAACCATAACACGAGAATGGTAAAACCACTACATTGAACAATAACACAAATTTAGATTAATCCAAAATCAGTGAAGGTTGGAGTAAAAGAGATGACATCATGACTCACATATTTAGCTTATCTATTTAGTCAATTATGTTTTTTAATATAGTAGTCTTTATTATTGACATGATTATCTTCTTTTGAAAAATATAGGTTCTTAAACATGTGAAAATAGTAAAGAGGTAATTTAATATGGCGATCTCTTGCGATAAAGTGCATTAACTTCTAAACAATATGATTTTTGCAGAATATTGCATATGAACGACTTCTACTAGTAAATTTCGGAAAAAAAAAATTATGTTCAATTGGATCACTTACATAGCAATCTCATGCTTCTAGGTTAATGATTGTAGTTACATTTATTTAAGCTCAATATTTTAGTCATTAGTTTATACTTAATTATATTTATTAAATTATTTAATTAACAATGAAACATTAATCTACGATGTTTCTTATACAATTATAATTTATACTCAATGTTAAAAATAATCTCGTGCATCGCACAAGTAAAAAAACTAGTTCATCTACAAAGGAAACAATATATTTGTTACCACCAAGAGTTGTGTCAATCAGCCCACACATATCCGAATAGACCATTCCAAGTGGTTGCTTCGATCTATGAGGTGCAGTGGTTTGGAAGACCTTCCTTGGTTGTTCTTCATGGTAGGAACATACAAAACATCATTCATGAAGGTTGTTTATCCATCCTTTCATTTGATTAGATCATTGTCAATGCCTTTAGCCATAATTGTGCTATTATATGCAAATTTCACATCATTCTTTACACGCAAATTGAGATCAACCAACTAGTTCGTATTCCCTATCATGTGGTTTGAGCATCATGTGTCTAAATATCAAGATGTGCAATATTCATTATTGGTTATGGTTGCCATCAACAAGACTTGGTATGAATTAGACCCATTTTCCTCTTGCACCAGATTCACCTTTTCAATCTTCCTTCCTTTTTTGTTTCCATTATCTTGTCAACACTCATATGAATAGTGACCCCATTTATCACAATTGTAACGATGAATTTTCCTCTTATCCATTTTTTCTTACCATCTCTTCCTCTCCCTCTATATTAGTGCATTCTTTCCTATCACAACCGATGTTAGAGGGGTGTTATTGAGAAATAGAAGTAGTGTTTCTATATGCATTTCTTACTCCTTTGAATCTCCCTTGGCCTCTCCTACTACAACCACCACGCCCTTGCTACTTTGACTAATCTTTGCTTGTAAGGCTTGCTCTACTACTTTTTCACTATTCTTCCTATCAACCACTCTTGGACACAAAAATTGAAACCAAAACATACATACACTCTATGTAGAGAGAACAAAAGTCAGAGAGAAAATGGAAATTATTTTCTCAAACACACTGAAACTGTAAAACTGCATTACATAAAAACTAAAAGTCAAGGTAATAAAAATAACTATAAAAAGATAGCTAAAAACATTTAAACAGATAACGAAATAGTACATTTAAACTTGATTACGTTTATTTGTTTTGAGTGTAACTATGGCTGTGAGGTTTTGTTGTAGAAGATGAAGAAAATGGTGGGGATGGTTGGAATTTGAAGGGGAAGTAATTGCAAGATGATATAATGAGTGGGAGGTGCACACGAGAGATATGATGCATGGGGATATAGTGCTGCGTTGGCAAAGATGAGAAAGGGGAAGATGGGAGGGAAAACAAAATTAGGATTTTTAATGTATGAGGGTAAAAGTGGAATTTTAAGTTAGAGGGGGTGCATAAATAAAAAGAGGAAGTGCAGAAAGAAATGGCCTGATTAGAAAGGTGAGAGTCCAACGTAATATTGGGCGTCGCCGAGAGATGGGCTGAGCCCACCAACCAAACCTCTTTTTTTATTTTATCATCCTTAACATCAACCCCAAGCGTTGGGATTCTTGACTTTTCTTTCTTACTTTGTTTCTGTTCGAATTTGAGTTTGAGAACCCTTGTTCATTGTTCCTCGCCACAATTACAGAGAGTGAAAGAAGAAGGAATTTTGATGATAAACTGATATTATTGTATCATAAATTGGAATTTTGATTTTGATTGTTGAAAGAAGAATGGGAGGTTCATCGGAGACGAAGTTCCTGCAAGACCTGTTGTTGTACGCTGCGAGCGCGGCGTTGAGTTGCTTGGTGTTGTTCGCGGGACTCAGACACCTCGATCCTAATCGCGAAGCTTCCAAGAAGGTTCTTGAGCACAAGAAAGAGATTGCAAAGCGTCTCGGTCGCCCCCTCATTCAGACTAACCCTTATGAGGTTTATTCGTTGTTCTATTCTTTGCATTCCAATTTTTCATATCTCAATTTTTTCAGTGCATAAACCTTAGTGTTGTTCTTTTGGGGGTCATTGGATGGTAATGTGAAATTATATGGCTAGGAAGATGTTCAAGGACTTGACTATGGAGTATCACAATGTTAATGATAGAAATGGTTCATGAGATTTTTAGGGATTCTAACGTCGGTGTTGGGAACATGTTTTGATATTGAACGAGTATATACTTGTTCCAATCCCGTCAGTAAGTTTGTAATTTGTAAAACTGATGTGCTGAATGTCACGGTGTGCATCATTGATGTTCAATGTTGGACGGTATTTCTTTTCCCCAGTGTGATTAGTTTGTAGGATCAGTATCTTGATTTTGTTATTATCATTTTTTAACTGTCTCTTTGTTGTGATTGGTTCCTGTGAAAGAATTTCTAATTATGCCTGTCTTAACTTAGTAATGACTAGTGTACGGTTGGGGAAGAGGAGAATGGTTAATGTGTTTGTATTGGATCGTAGTACCTAGGTGGTCGTATAATTATGAGTGTTTCTGCGTTTGTCTGCTTGTTGATCATTTGCCTTCACGTGCATCTTAAGTATTTTAGGTTGGGCTTCAGACTAATTTTGATGGGTGGAATAATGTTATATTGGATTTGGATACCTATGCTCTAATTGTGAGCGTAAATATTACCTCTGTTATTGTCATTCTGTTCTCAGAGGGATGAAGCTTGGTTGTTGATGATGTACATCATGAACTAATGTCCTGATATTGTCATGTTACTTCTATATTCTGTAATGGATTTCTAGCGCTAGGAAATTGTACTGCTGAAAGGGATTTTTCAATGACTTAAGGATTAATCTATTATGATTTCCTAATTTTGACCAATTTATTTATTTATTAAGAAATCAGTTTAAACACATAATTTATCCAAATAATCACAAAAGTTAAGGTCTAGATCCATTGATGTCCTCTATGGGGATATATGGCCTTACTTCATGTTGACAGTGAAAAACTTTTGACCACATTTAACTATTATCTTTTATAAGATTTTAATTTCGTCCCTTTATGTGTTTACAGGATGTTATAGCCTGTGATGTTATAAATCCTGACCACATTGATGTGGAGTTCAATTCTATTGGGGGACTGGAAACAATCAAGCAAGCTTTGTTTGAGCTTGTTATTCTGCCTCTAAAAAGACCAGATTTGTTTTCACATGGTAAGCTTCTTGGACCACAAAAGGGGGTTCTGTTGTATGGACCCCCTGGCACTGGAAAAACCATGCTTGCCAAAGCTATTGCTAAGGAGTCGGGAGCAGTTTTTATCAATGTGAGGATATCAAACCTTATGAGCAAGTGGTTTGGAGATGCCCAAAAGCTTGGTAAGTGCAGTATATGGCTAATTTTACAATGTATTGTAAAGCTTTACTCTTCTCTCTAACATAGACTTTAGTGTTGAATTTGTGTGAAAACATAGATTTTACAATTATATTGGTTCAATAAATTAAAATATGTTATACTCTTATATTCTTACTTTTTCAAAAGGTCCAATAATTTGTCAATAATTACTTAGAATCCACGTAGAAGCTTGACACAGTGTTGTTGAAAGATGGCCATGGTGGATTTTTGGCCTGCCACCACGTGGCAGGGGCAAACAGGGTTTTGCATGGTGGCTCGTAATAGCCTTAATAGGTCTCACAGAATGGTGGTTTGAGGCAACCATGAAGGAAATCGGGATCTGTGGGACACACTACGTTAAAAGGAAGAAGAAGCCTTTAATTAGTGCGACCCAGCCCAACCCAACCCAAGGCGTGTAAAATCCCTAATTTCTCTTATCTTTTTGTTTACTATTTCTGGGTTAGAAATCCTTACTTAATCCAGTAGTTTGTTCACTGGGGTTTTTTAAAGGGTCGGGTGACACTACCTGACCCAAACCCGAACAAAGTATTACAAACTTAAACTACGTGGCACCCCACCCGATCTATTCAACTGTGGTTCTTGTGAACCATTTCTGTAATCATATTTTTGAAGTACTCAATCTTTTGTTTCAATGTAAAAGGATCTAGAAATTACTCTTTCATGGAGCAAACCTTATATTGAATATTAGGGCTACATTGGGGAAATTTTTGCTCTCATTTCTTATTTACATTTTGAATTACCAAAATGTCATCTTATTTTCATATTGTTTATCTGTTTCCAAAGATTTATATAGAAAATACTAAAAATACCTCTTTATTTTTTCATGGTTTGTAATATACATATTTCAAAAAGTAAACAAAGTAACGTTTTCTAATTGAAAGTAAAAATAGAAAATTTTCTTAAACCAAATGTTTCATGTTTTATTTCTGAAATAAAATTGGTGATTGTTTCACTCTGACGGAAAAATAAACATAGAGGTCATTTGTGCAATTTAATCAAAATACCTTTTCTATAGTTTCCCTCTCAATTTCGAAAGCCTTGTCTCTTTAATTTATTCCACCTAATAAAATAGATTCCTCAACAATGAATACATTTCATACCATACTTATTTTCTTTGAGTATGTGTTCTTATCAAAATTCAAATGTCTTTGGGTCAACCAATGTAGAAGGCAATGTTTTGACCTCAAGTTTGCTTAAGATAATATCATTATGTTTAATTACCACATCTAATGTATTGTTTGCTTAGGTGCTAGATGGTTTTGTTTTGTTTTTAAAAGGCATCTCAATGTCCTAGAAGAGGAGGGTTGTATCTCTAGTTAGCTTAAAAAATAATATCATTAAGTTTAATCAATACATCAAATGTATAGTTTTCTTTGCTGCTAGATGGTTCCATAACCATTTTTATTTTTAGAAGGCATTTAAGTGGGTTAAAAGAGGAGGGAGTTGTATGTAAACTACCCCGGGCCTTAGTTCCTAAGCAATATCAAACTTTTGAGTGTATAGGAAAAAGGCCCCCAATTGATGTTTAATGGGTAAGAGTAGTTTAGAACTCACCTTTTTGGTCCTATAAAGAATGTCAATCTTCTGATCTCAAGTCCTTTAAGATACCATTGTTAGTCATTGCAGTCGAGGTATTATTTGTTTTGGACTTGATGATTTTGCCCTTATAAGGTACTTCCATGGGTCAACAACAGATGAGGGTGTATATAAACAATCCTTAGTCTCTATTCCAAAGCGATGTGAAACTTTTGAGCTATTGGAACTACACAATTTCTGACATTTTAATTATTATTTTATTTACACTTCAAAATTTCACATGTACTCGTGCAATGTATAGAAAAATCTTTAATGTGATAGACTTTTATTATCATATTTAACATAGTGAGTCTTAACGACTTATTGTTTTTATGCATGAAGGTTTATGAATATCTTCTAAGGTGATATGTTATGCAATCTGATTTGTTTGAATTCAATTGCATGTTCATTGTTAATGTTTGCATATTATCATTAAAGTCATATACATTTTTATAATGTTTGTATCCAACAAAAATTAATGATTTTCATTTTTAATATAATGCTATTGTTTTCAATTTGATACTATTTCCCCAGACTTATGCGTATATCCTAATTTTAGTTCTTTGACCCTTATGTGTTGTACCTTGTCTTATAACTGTCAGAATTTGTTTTAATGTTGTATCTTGTGAATGAAATAATTACATTGTTCATCCATGCCATGGAAAGTCAACGAAGTTTTACATTGGCTATTGACTCCTAATATAACTGTGATACCTCATGGGCTTGGGACTAGCTAATGTAACACAAGCAATTGGGCCGAATAATATACTTGATATGGAAGGGTTTAAGAGAGAAAGGCATTGGATGGTTTACAAAGTTCTTTCATGAAATGATGAGGTCTAAAATGATACTGGAGCTGGATTCAGACTAAATAAATGTTATGCTGTATGAGATTCAGTGGAAAACTACTTACCCTTATCTATTAGAAGATGGAAAAGCTGCAAAAATAGGTGCTATTAAGAAGGGTATTTGGGTGGAGATCAAGTCAAGAGACTCAATTTACAGAAAACTAACATCTTTTTTGTTATCTTCTTCGATCAATACTACAGAAATGTATCTTTGTATATAATAATTTTTTATCTTGTCCTTTCTTGTATGGCTAAAATAATTTTCTAAACCATAAGTGTCACTATAGCTTAAAGTAAAATTTTATCATAGTTTAGGACTTGTGCTGGTGTATTAGAATAAATTTTGGGATCTACAGTGCCAACAGAAAACTATTGAGCTAATATTGAGAGCTAGAAGAAGGCATATAAAATCTACAGGTCATTTGGAAAACCCATTAAGAAGGATTTAGATTTAACTGATATTGTGGTATGCATGATTTAAAATAGGACCATATGGTATCGTTTTTATTTTTCTGTGTTGTCTTGTGAAAGAATAATTGAAATATGTGACTGATTAGGAATGTAACTTTCTTTTGAAAGAAGTTAATAAAGTAACTGATTTTTAAAACATAAAGATTAAATCTTACAATCACTTCAAGTTTTGGTTTGAGTAAAATGATCACCCTGGATGTTGTTACTACTGGTTGAGTGAAATGATTACATGATATAAGTTTGCATTTAATTTTGAATGTGCTTAATTATACTGTATTTCTTCTTTTTCTTTATTTAAAGCATTTTTTTAAAAACTGTTAATATTATGCTGCTCTGCAGTGGCTGCTGTATTTAGCCTGGCTTATAAGCTTCAGCCTGCCATCATTTTCATTGATGAAGTAGACAGTTTTTTGGGTCAACGCCGTACAACAGATCATGAGGCTTTGTTAAACATGAAAACTGAGTTCATGGCTCTGTGGGACGGGTTTACTACAGATCGTAAGTTTAAACCAATTATCATGTTATTTATTTTTGCTGCATAAATATTCACAATTTTCTTAGATTTAGTTGGTTAAAATAATCTTCTCAATTATTTTTATTTGAGTAGATTTGTTGACCCACATGATGTGTTGTGTGTAGAGAATGCTCGAGTTATGGTTCTTGCAGCGACAAACCGTCCTTCAGAACTTGATGAAGCAATACTACGGCGTCTTCCTCAAGCCTTTGAAATCGGAATTCCCGACCAAAGGGAGAGGACTGAAATATTGAAGGTTATCTTAAAGGGTGAGAGGGTTGAAGACAACATAGAGTTTGGTCATATAGCGGACTTGTGTGAGGGTTACACTGGTTCAGATCTATTTGATCTTTGCAAGAAAGCTGCCTATTTTCCTATTAGAGAACTACTGGATGAAGAGAAGAAAGGAAAACGATCTCCTGTTAGTATATTTAAGTTATCTCTTTCATTTTCTTCTATGTCTTAATTTTTCATTTTCTGGCCTACCAACTTTGAGTATGTTGATTTTATTTAAGCTTATGATGTTTTGTCTTGCTATTTTAAATGTTCTCAATTTGATTCCACTTTTTTTTAAAGAAAAAAAATGGGTTAATTTAGTCTAATCTGTCAAATTGATAGTAATGATGTTGTCACAATGACAACTTGGCGCTTTGTGGGTGATGATGTGGCACACCCTTCTCTATCTCCCAGACCCTTCTACATTTTCTGCTGTTACACATTCAAGAGCCACCACCACCACTCCTTCAACTTCATTTTCCTAATCTGTGTTATGGTTCCGTGTAGCATTACAATCTTAACTCTCCTTCTTTCATCGAGAGCCCTCTCCCTTTCCTAAATATCATCGACTCTCATTGATGTGATGTCGTTGCCATCAATTTGTCAAAAGAGACTACATTGACTTGTTTTTTAAAATAATAGAACTAAATTGAGAATGTTCAGAATAGTGAAAAAATATCATAATAGTTAGACAAATTAATATATTAAGCCTTTTATTTAAAACTGTTGTATATGCGCAAGGTTATATTTGCATGCCTGGAAGTGACATCTCTGGTCAATGAAAGCAGTTACTTAATGTGCTAGATCAATTTGTGGCTCTGTTGACGTGGTTTCATATTTTCTCTAAAGAAACTGATTAGTTTTCTTGGTGGCTTTTTCATATAATAAGTACTAAACTTTATTGTTTATCTTTCTCATTTCAGGCACCTAGACCTTTGTCCCAGTTAGATTTGGAGAAGGCCCTTGCCACTTCACAGAAGACAAAGGTTGCTGCAAGTGAATACGCTGGATTCAGCCTTCAGTCACCTTCAAGATGGTCGGTGCCTGGTGAGTCAGGTGATTCTCAGATTCAGGCTGCAATCAATGAATTCTCTAAGCTTGTGGTTTCTCACATGATTAACCTCCAACCAGAATCCCAAGATCCTTAAAATATTCACTTTCTCTAGATCATTCTTCTACGGTCATTTAGCCTAGTTCAGATTGTACCAGTGATTACTTAGTTATACTAATTATAGGAACATATATTTGTTATACATCGATTATAAAAGTTCCATGGTTGGCTATTGCATTTTGTTCTGTATTTGATGCGTCAATCATTCATGTAGCACTTCCATTTATGCCAAAACTGATCTCTGATTACTATTTGGGTACATGCAGAGATAATTTTTCAATTTTGTTGTTCCACCCTCCTTTGTGTATTGTATACTATAACATGATGCCGTAAAATGACATAAAACGGTAGCTAATGTCTATTTCAGGTGTCAGATCCGTCAACATTGTATAATAAACCAAACATACAAAAGAAGGGATTAAAAAATTCCCATCTGGCCCGAGCAGTTAGGTGGACTCAAGGTTGAATTTTACGCTTTCTATTCTGTTTAGCATGTGGATAGGGAAAAATGTCATCATTTAAGTCAGCTCTAAATCACTCTTACTTCCAGTCCTATTTACACTACTAGCATGAGCAAAAGTTCATATCTTCTGTTTTATTATCTAATTAATCTGTATGATTAATACAATTGGATCTAACACTTACATGCCCAACAACTTGAACAGACTAAGCTTAAGACTGATCAGGACGGTGCAGTGCGTATCAAGTTGTTGCCAACAGCCATCAATTATTGAGACCTCGGAGAAATAACTGGCATTGGAGTGGGTTCAGCAGGGTTATAATTTTAAGCAGTGGGTCACTTATCATCGTTGTGCTTTTGTTGTCTTTCTGGTCCACCCGCATATGCTGATGATTAATTCAAACCCTTGAAAGTTGCGAGTTCTTCCCATCACATTCATTCATTGTGTAGTCAGGACCACAAATTTGTACTTTTTTTTTTCCCTCTCAAACATGGTTTCTACAGTGTAGACAGGACCACTACGTGGGGGGCGTATCTCCCTCACTTTGTTCCGGCTGATGCCTGCCTCGTGCTTCCATCATTACACAACCACTTTTTATGTTTGAGGGGAAAAGCTAAAGCCAAACATCCAATAAATGTAATGTAACAGAGTAATAAAATATAGTACACAATTCATCGCCATCCCACAAGGAACAACATCTCTTTCTTTTCAGACATTAGGATTTTGGAGTTGCAAGTGACCATTCTGTTCGAAATATCCCCGTCCCTGTCAAAATACCTGCTAGTCTTGTGTAGAAAACACCCTTGCAGATTATAGGACACAGACTGAAAGGGCCATGACAGCTCTCTCTATTTCTTCAATGTTATGACACTTTAGTTTATGGGGATTTTCGATTTTTAATGGCCACAATCATTTTTTGGGTTTTTATTTTTAATAAATTAATTTAGCCTGTGTGACGCATTGAGTCGTTACTGGTCTAAACAACGAACTGTCCCTATTGTTAACGCCATATCCTCGTCTTACGATACAACAATAAAACGCGTCTACCACAAAAATGAACTAAATGGTTTTCAAGGGTTCATATTTTTTTCTTATTGATTTTGGTTTTAAAATGACGTGGAACCATTATAACCACAGCGTAGTAAAATATTTTAGTATTTTTTTTACTAGAAATTTCTTTAGTATTCTACATCATCCAGTGAAGAACCAATTGCGACATAGTAGGAGGGGATGTGATACTTTAACTGGCTGCAACAAGGGTAGTGGTTAACAGTAATATTTTAAAACTGAAGTTGTTTAAAGTATAGCAGTTTCGGTACTAGAATGAGAGAAAAAAATAATTGTCTATGCAACTTCCTCAGCAGAGTAGTTGTGTATGCTTTTGTCATGGAACAAAAGTTAATGATGCATAAGGTTATTTATCTATCATAATAATTGAACAAAGATGCTACTTGAATTAACTGTGTCGGTTATTGAGAAAGGAAAGTGAGATATTAATAAGTTAACGATCAATTAGTTATGTGTCATCCGTATAAGTGTAGAATCAAAGGTAATGTGAGGAGAATAGTTGAGGAATAAGATTGCATTCAAAGGTACGTTTAATTGTCTCCTCTGATCTCGAAGGTTGGCTGGTCATCAAAACATTTGTTTCAACGTTCAACCGCCAACAACTGTAATTGATTATTATTCCAGTTGACACATTGGTCACTGTTAAATAAAAATCAACAATTATACTTATACGCAGTCATAGCCGTAAAATTAGTTAATATCAAGAAATATACATTAATGTGAATTTTCCATACCATATTAAAGTTACGTAAAATCTTGTTTTTCTGTTCCATATTATAAACACTAGATTAATTATTCGTGACGTGTACGCAAATGTTGAATCCCACTCATGGTTAAAAAATATTACTGTAAATGTGACTTTTTCTTACGTAAAATTTCAGCTTCCGGTAATATGAATAATTAACAAGCTATTCACAAACATTACATGAATTGTATACATTTTGTGAAAAATTAAACAACTAATTTCTTTTTTTTAAATTTAATTAGCTTGTGTAGTTTGTGTAGAAATGTTCGCACTGTCAATTAGTCAGTAAATATTATAGATATACATTTTGAAAAGATTTTGTAGGAGTCAATTTACTCATCATACGTGTTGGTTTCTTATTAAGTGGCAGTGTCAAGCAAAGTAGGCTTTTTTGTAAAAAGGGGTCATTTTGACTAAGAATTTGTAAAAATGGGTCCGTTGAAATTTTTTTTGCAAAATAGGGTCAAGTCGTGGTGGTGGAGGACGACATTAAAGGTGAAGTCGTCCTCCACCGTGCCGGTTTCATTTTTTTTTTTTCAAAAAGCAAAACTGTGCTCTCAGAAGCCGGTTTCATTTTTTTTTTTCAAAAAGCAAAACCGTGCTCTCAGAAGCCGGTTTCTATATATTTTGAAAGTGAAGTCGTCCTTGGACCT
>Ga0214543_1001681_pt1 | contig 43162 bp, 15 predicted proteins | sample CNSS2metaG_FD_160094 | JGI IMG/M metagenome (GOLD analysis project Ga0214543, IMG submission 160094) | Root nodule microbial communities from cowpea collected in UCLA plant growth center, Los Angeles, California, USA - CNSS2 | ecosystem: Host-associated > Plants > Roots > Nodule | place: USA...
TTTAGACCAAATTTTACTTTTATGTAATGTTATGATTATTTTTATTAAAATTGATATTTTTATTAAATATTTTAATAATATTAATTATATTTAATATTAAAATTTTAAATATATTTATTTTAATTTGATATAAAATTATTTTAAAATTTTACATTTGAATTTATAAAATTATTATTTTTAAGCCAACTCTAAAATATTGTTGATATTGAATATTATACAACTATTTCGAATATAAATTTATTAATCTATATATTTATAATTTTAAAATAAAATTTAAATAAAGTTTAATGTAAAATATAAATTTAAATAAATTAAATGTTTTTAAAAATATATAATAGAAATATCACTTGTAATAAAAGTATCATCATTACATTTATAAAAAAGTTAAATTTGTTCTAAATTTGGAACACATGAAATTAATTTTTTTTAAAAAAAAATTGGACTGAAATCAAATCAAATTAACAAATATGAGGACCAAATTGAGATTCATACAATAATTTGACACGTGTCACCATATTAGATTGACACGTGGCACACTACAAACCTGACACATGACATAAATATTTTAAAAAAATTAAAATTTTTTTTAAAAAAAATTAAAAATTTTAAAAAAATTCAAAAAAATTCAAAAGAAAATTCAAAAAATTCAATGAGAAGCTGACATATGACACCTACTTAACGGTGTTAGCTCTCTACTAACGAAAATGACCTAATTGATACTAATTTATAAAAGTGAAGACCTAATTGAGACTAATGAAGATACGAGGACCAAATTGAGATTTTACTATAGAAAGGAGGATCAACGGAGTATTTTAACCTAACAAGAAACTAGTCATTTCCGTTCTTCTATTGTTGAGTGTTGGGTGACGTAAAAAAAATTATAATTTAGTTTGAAGATTATAAATTTTATGAATCGTTGGATTGATATATTTTATGGATGTTACATTATTTTAATTTAATTTATATATTTATTAAAGTATAATTGTTTGATTTAATTTATTTATTTTATTGTTCAAACATATCACTTTATATATCTTATCTAATATTATTATAAAAATAATATTAAAAGAAAATGATAAAATATATCATAAATGATCAAGTTATTTGTAAAGTTCTACGATAAGTTGAGATCCGAGTATTTGACTACATACACAATGTTGTATGTCAATATGCAAAAGTTGGTATTTTATCTATTTTGCTGATAATATTTCTTTTTTTTTTCTCTCTGTCATGATAAAAACTAAATTATCTTTTCAAATAAAAAATACAAAATACAAAATATTGAAGACGTGGACTTCAGAGTCATATATGACAACCTCTATTTAAATGTTGAAGAAGTCATTATTCAGGATCACAATTTTTTTTCCAAATCGTCCAACTTACATATAATTTCGTTTTTTTAATAAAAAATAAAACACTGCGCTTTATTAATTATAATATCGGACTAAAATTATATTTGTTATGTACAATTTAGTAAAACTATACTCATGACATATAATTTGTTTTTTTGAAATCATATAAATTTGATGACTTTTTCATATTGGTAATTTTTTTTTTAAATTACCTATTCAGTAATTGTCAAATATAACACAATAAAGTTTAAAGAACCGATTTTCTTTCTCTTATATATTTAACCATGTGAGTTTTCTTAATTAAAAAATTGTGATTAGTTTTTATTATTATTTTTACTTATTTATAGCCATTAAAAAATATGAAATATTACAAGCAACAACATAGTACGATAAATAAATTAAAAAAGAAAATATTTATGAATTTTCCAAGTTTTCTGGAACGTCACTTTAGTCTTTTTTATTATTTAGGAAATGAGTTTTCACAAATTTGTTTATACAAACTTAACATATTTTCTATAAATAGAATTAAAATAGATTAATTTTTTATTTTTAATTAAAATAAAATAATAAAATAATATTTTTTACTTAAATAAGTAATTTGTCAAACTTTTGTTAAAATATCATTTTTCTTTTTATTTTTACTACTATATTGAGTAAGTTTCTATTACTTTTAACTTAAACATCCAAACAAATCTAAAAATATTTTAGATGTTCGAAATAAAAAAAAGTCTAAAATTAATAAATAAATTAACCATTGTATACTATTTTAGTTTTTTTTATAATTAGTTTGTAAATAAATATTTTTTTTGCTAATTATTTTATTATTAACATGTTATATCAATTCTCACAATTTTATACATTAACACATTCTTAAGTATAAAATTAGATTCTATTTTAAAAATAATAAATTCAAGTAGTAGATTTTTTTCACGTATATATACTAGCAAACACACGAGGATTGTCGCATGTGTTTAGGGACGTCAAAAAAATTCGTACCCGCAGGTATCCGCGGATAAAACCCGCAACAGATAAAAAACAAATATTAAAAATGGATACCCGCTACCCGCAGATACAAGTATCTTTGATATCCGCATGTTAATGGGGCGGATACGGGTATCATAGTATTCGTGGATACTCGTACCTGCTAAACTTACGTCCCTTGACATTTTTCTCTTTCCTTTCTTTGAAATTAGACATATACATCAAACCTTACATAGATAATGACGTTTATGGTATGCTTGTTGTCAAATGATGGAATCAAAATAAAAATACTTTGCATGTTATTATTTGCTTATTTTTCAAGAACCAATTGGAGAAAGTGAGTTTGTTGATCAAAACACTAATTAAAGAATTTTCACTGTGTGTTGAGCATCATTTTATATTTACTTTTACAATTATTTGGACTTGTATCAACTTGAGTTTATTTGAATTTTATTTAAAATTCATGACAATGATGTATTTTATTTTATTTGAATTTATGATTAAATATTTATTTTTTAAATAATTTTGCAAATACCCGCGGGTACTGTGGATACCCGTGGATATGAAAAAAAATAGACGGATACCCGCACAATGGATACCCTACGGATATGATGTGAGTACGGGTACATGACATATATTTATCCAGCGGTTAGGATACGAGAGAGCTACTACATGTTCACATTTTTTAATTTTCATAAAATTTAAGTTAAAATTAATAAAAAATATATAATTAATTTTTAAAATAGTTGTTAAATATAAAATTAAAAAATAAAATATGTATACACAAAAAGTTTTTAAAAATGGTTTAAGACAGAAAAGGTTTTTAGAATAACGGTTAAAAATAAATTATTTATGAAATAAATAATTTTTTAAATAATTAAGGATAAAACTGGAATAATAAAATATGGACACAAAATATTATATCTCTTTATATATTATTATAAAAAATAATTAAAAATAAAACTGGAATAATGAGACGTGAAGACGATGATATCTCTTTGGATATATCCTCTTCAAAATATCATTTGCTTATCTACAATTTTTTTTAAAACATACAATTTAGTAAATATGTAACCCAACTTGAAGAGCACAAGAATAGTATTCGATAATTGACTTTGACAACAAACCATTGTGGCAGAAGCACTCAGCAGACCAAAGAAGTAGTGGAATCAACCAAGGTTGTCCATATTTACATGATCAAAATACAAATTGGTCCTTTCTTCTGGGGAAGCACTCAATTACCAAGTTCAAACGCAATCAACAATCAACAATCTATTGGCTAATGGCTACTTATTTAGTTTTCCAAAGGGTTATTCAGTCAAGAACTTGTTTGGAAACATTATGGCCTCTTTCAAGTTTCAATATTTTTGTTTCACCAAACCAGTTTGATGAGTCTTCTTCAGTCGCACAGAAGTTGAGATACAGCTACAGCTTCCAACTGTGATTATTGAATTGCTCAAGTCCTGTAACCCACTGCCTTCATTGTTGAATGAGTTTACAATACTTTGCCTTCCTGTAACACATCAAAAACGTTGTTCAATCATTAAAAACATATTATTAATTTGTATTTCTTTTAATATATAATATTTTACCACATAAATGTCATGTTACTAGAATCATTGTTCTTGGATCCTAAAGAGTTAAAGTTAAGCAGAGCACAAATCCCAAACATAATGTTCAAGACCATCTATTAAGGATTTGGGCAATATGATGGATTAAGCCCATTTGCTGACTCAATTATCAAAACACATTTGTTAAGAACTTTCCCTATGTGGATCAACTACAGTACATATACCTCAGCATTGCATTTAAGGCCCAGAAAGGTTCAGGAACTAGTCCCATCTTCTATTAAAAAAAAATTAATCCTATATCTGATTCTTTTATAAAGAACAGTAACCAATTCTGTTATAGGATTTACTAGTCATAATAGATTTAATAAAACCACTGAACTCTTCGAAAAAAAAAGAGGCATGGAATAATTTGAAATTGATTAAAGTTAACCTGAACTTCAAGGGATATATGAAGTTATTTAGGATAAGGGAGTAAAAAAGTATATCACAGTCTATACACCTTAATTTTATATGTACATTTATTATATCTTTGGTTTTTCTTCCTGTCTCTCTCTTTTTATCACATCATACATCTTATAAACCTATAAATTTTATTCTCTCCATGGGTGTATGTCAAATATTGATAAACTTTTTAGCGTACGTGAATCATTTACAAATAATTATCAAACTAAAACTGTCCTATATCACTCCAACTTTTTATATTCATTTATGTCATGCACAAACTTATACAAACATGTTTTCACACTTTAAATCCTATATCCATACATTACTTAATAGAAATATTTTAACAGTCAATATATAGTATTTTTCTCAAAATAAAATTAAAAATCTTTTCGTACAACTTTTACAGGGTAAAATTACAAAGTCTCTTATGCAACTTGTACTACAAAAATTGTAACTCTTCTCTACAATTTTCACATAAGAAACTTTCCATTCTTTCTAACACTCAAGTATCCAAATCTCCTGTACATCATCCTCTTGCAACCTTTATCAGGATGCAATTACAAAAACTCTCAAAACACACAGCTACCCCAAAAGATATCCTAATTGTAGTAAAAAATTTCAAATCACCACTGAAATTTGTCTTGCGACAACGTGTGGAGATTCTATTGGAATATTTCCGACACGACAACTGGTGCTGAGCACAAAATAAAAGCATGCATGTTGAGATAGAAAATTATAGTAGAACTCAGGATGGAGATGAGTTAAAGACGAACATACAAAGATCTCGCGAAAATCGGATCTTGTGATGAACGAATGTTCCATTGCAGAAGACAAAGACATGGTAGCAGACGCGATAATGGAGAATGACGAAGGAGTAGTATTGGCGAGTGGAGGTTCCCTTTGAAGGGAATTTGACATCAGCATTGGACCGAGTCGAATCCAATATCGTTGCCGGATGCTGATCTCTGGTTAGGAGAAGCAGTAGTGCAAGAAGGGCTCTAAGGAAGAAACAGGAAAATATGATACCATGGAAATAAAGTGAGCGACAACAACAGCCGGTGATGATTATGATTGTGGCATTGCTGAAGTTCTGGATGCCGTCACCCTTGTTGTTGAACGAGCTTGCTATCATACCCGCTTTGCCTCCAATTTTGATTGTTGCATTGAACAAGTTTTGCGTGCCGTCCCTTTCCTTGTTGAATGAGTTTACTATGCCACCTTCTCCGATACTTTGGCTTCCTGAAACATCAAATATAAAACGATTAGCAAGTGAGTACTCTCGATCGAGACAATACTTAAAGAAAAGTAATGCAGGGGAAAACAGAACTATCTTGACCATTACCACGGGAATGGAGGAAAAAGAAATTCATAAGGGAAACGATCATACCACAACCTAAACCACTCACGCATAATGCCTTAATAAAGGAAGAACTATCAAACACCTTCTATTCCATAAATCTTATATATTGTGTGTAGCAACCTGGATTTTCAGGTATATACTAAAACAGACAATGAGTCAAATGCATAACTGGTTCACAGTAAAGAGAACTTCATTGGTTCACACGACCAAGGTGCCAATCAGTTGTTATGTCTGAGATAAGAGATTAAGGAGTTTAAGGTGGAAGAAAGTACTTACAGGTAAATTACTTAATGTACTACGTTGAGCATAAGCATTAAGAACTGAATTTTTAGTTACTTGAGGATCAAACTTTAACTGGCACAAAACAGCTCCAGAGAGTCTGAGGAGAGTGCAATCCAGTTCAAAATTAGAAATTCCCCCACCGTATAGTATCCAAATGGGGACTGTCTTCTTTTGAACCTTTCGCAAACGTGGAAATTAAGTGGCCAAATCCTTAAGAACCTGCAACATCAGATCAAACACATTAAATTACAACATTTTTAAACAAAGGAATGAGTTAAACAATGAGCTCTGTTGCATTAAATTTCATATCAAACCATGTTGCATAGTGACAACGTGATATTTTGCCATTACTTTGACTGAAATTTCAAATCCCAATGATAATATAGAAACCAAAAAAGCTAATTCGTATAGCCCTGTAACACTGAAAACCTAGTTCCAAGAGAATGCAGTTTGTCCAGAGAATTCATGATCTCATTTGTCTATTATCTTGTTACCTCGACGGTCTAATGCCTAACATAATATATAGATATGCATACCCAAGGAAGATAAACTAAATCCAAATATCAGAACAAAGTTCCAAAATTCTTCAAACAAATTGTTTTGGACCACTATGAAGAATTTGGACACATCCAAGGTGTTAACCCTTAGAAGACATCCATCGATGACCTTCAGTGATGGACAGACATCAATATACATGTGAAGCATTGAATCGTAGTGCTAGTTTACTAGATGTGAAAATTCTAGTAAAATTTGGTTGAGAAGTTATTTTGAAGCTACCTCATCTGTTAAGACCCAAGAGAACTTGGTTTGTTTCTAACTTTTATCCTTAATTTCTTTGTATCATGCGTATAGCTTCAACGTAAGTGAATTACAGCACCAGCTCGTAAGAACATATGAAGATTCTGTTCCCCATACACACTTGAGGCCTGGTGCTGAACACAAAACAAGACACATATACTTTCAGATCTAATATGCTTGGAAAAAAATAAACTACTAAACGCATCATATCAAATCATACACATTCCCAAAAGGAATGAAAACTTACAAAGACATCACCGAATTTGGACCCGGTGGTGGAAGAAGCTTCCGTTGCAGGAGTGTCTTTGTCGTCTGCAACGGAAAGTTATGGAGAATCTAAAAACGTAGTTGGCGTACGGTGATTTAGAAGTGGAGGGGATTTTGTGGACGTCCGATTGGGAGATACAGTACCTGAGAAAGACAGAAAACAGAAAATAAATAAATAAAGAAACTAACAAAGAAATCAAACAAGAAAGTATTTTGTTAATTTAATGATACCATGCAACTCAAATTCGGTACAGCAACAGCAACAGCATCCAGTAAGCATGATTTTGGCATTAGCAAAGTTCTGAGTGCCATTGCCCAGATTGTTGAATGAATTCGTCACTTTACATCCGCCGGCTTGACGTATATCAAACACTGAAAAATTAACAAAAGGAGAGAGCTTTTTCGATGGAAAAAGTGACGCCATTTTCAGATTCATACTCCCAATATCTCTGTTTCTGTCTTTGAAGACGAGAGAATGGTTCCTTCGACTGAGTTGACTTTTTATACAGCACTCCTTCTTCCTTATAGATGATTCACACGAACAAGAACCAACCACCACCTAATGTGTGAAACTTAGGCTCGTACTCCAATTCCTAACCAATCATGACCTAAGATATGATTCAAATAAAGTAATTGAGACGGTTCATACTTATATGCATTCTTTTTAAGCCGCCGCTGGTCAAATTTCTGGAATATTCCATGATTATGGTATATGTCTAATTAATTCATAAGTATAACAGTTAATGAAAGAAAAAATAATTAAGTTACTCTAGTTTCCCTTATTTAAAAATAAACAATAATTATGTATAGATGCTTTATATCTATAATACCATAATAGAGAAAGAAATAATGAACAGCAAAAATAGAGACAGGAGTATCTGTCGGTGAATTAAGGATTTATGTTACCTGGTACATAAAATTTTACAAATTTACTTTGTATTTTTTTAAAAGTTTACTTTAATTTATTTCAATACAGTAAATGTAAAATATAGAAACTGAAATGAAAAATTAAAAATTATACCGAGTGTGCCGATAAGTTATTATAAGAATTTAAAACTGGTCACGTGAATTGATTTTAGTAATTTATAACTTAGAGATATACTTGAAATGAATGATTGAAAAAGGACAAAGCTCATCAACACACAAAGTTCTAACTTTATAATCTTTCTTCCTCTGTCCTTGTTAAGGGAAAAATATTTATAAGACTGGTAAAAAGTAACCCACCCAAAAAAAGGAGAAATAAATAAAAGAGAAAATTGTCTTTATTTTCTTTTAAACAAATTTCTTTCAATTTACTTTCTATAAAATCAAACAAAAGGTTTTAACTTTATCTTAACAAATTAAAATAGCCTATTTTTTATTATTTTACTTTCTTTGCTTTCATTTTATTTCTTAAACGAGACATACCTTTATTCTCTGGATTCACTTCAAATAACTTATAGTGAATATAAGCTCATAATTTTTTTTCATCTTTTATTTTTTCTAATTTCACAGTAAGTCTTTTTCAGATCATCATGCATGGAGAAAATTAAACACATAATCAATTTTCATTTTTGTTTTTCAAATTATATATTTTCAAAAATAACTTCAAACGCCGAGCCTATGCAGAAAAATACTCTAAGCACCAGTATAAAATTATAAAGACTTTTATCTCTGTTTACATTTTTCTATTATTTATATTTTTACTCATTATATATGTGTGAGAGTGAGACTTTTATCTCTGTTTACATTTTTCTATTATTTATATTTTTACTCATTATATGTGTGTGAGAGTGAGACTTTTATCTCTGTTTATGTTTTTCTATTATTTATATTTTTACTCATTATATGTGTGTGTTGCCTTTGGAAATGGGTACTTGGATAGATTTCATTACCAAAAGCCCATACCACTACTTACGTTGATTATGTTAATCTCTTTCTTTCTGTTTTTATTTTAATTTTTTCCGTTGTCAATTTAATTTTTAAAATGTTTTTTAAGAAAATCACTTTATAGAATTTATAATATATATTAAAAAATTAAATACCGAAATTACTTTCCCTCGAATATGAAAAAAGACAGTGAAGGAAAAGGGGTATGAAAGAGCAAAATGAACATTTTGATTGCTTGGGCCCAAAACAATAGACCTTGTTCTAGCGTCCAGCCCATGAAAGCATTGACTTTTAGTGCTGAAGAAAACTTATAGAAGATTGAATTTAATGGTATTTGTGAGTCTTTTTTATGATCCATTTTGGTGTGATTTTGGGTTGAGTACTGTTGCAGAAGTTGGATGGTGTACTTGGGCCTCTTTTTCTTTGTATGATATTTAGACATAAAAGAAAACGAGTCTTGGCCACCTACTAAACAATGAAGTCATGAATGCCATTAAAAACAAAACGGTGTAAAAAATATTTGCATCTTGAATAGAAATTACGAATGAACAGTTTTTGAATATTTGGTCTTTTATAAGGAGGACTCTTACCGTATATAGCAACCAATAAATACCAAAAGAGGAAAAAAAACGGGTCCAAGGATAACAAATAAACTTGTCTCGTAGTTATTATCCGAACTCCTTCTTATTTTGAGGGAGAAAGTTTGCATTAACTATAGGCTTCAGTTCTTTAAACAACTAAGATCTATTTGTTTGTTAGGATCAAAATTTTACATCCCCACCAAAGCTTTTTTATTTGTGCCGCTCCACTCCTCCACTACAACCACACTCTTCCGCTCTCCTCCCTTCCTCGTCGCCAATGCGAACTTATATAATATTTAACTTTATCTATTCTATCCAATGTGGGATTTTTAACTCACACTTAGACTATTCCCAACAATCTCCCCTCAAGGGTGAGTCCATCGGCTCTGATACCACTGATGAGTTTATATATATGGGTTATGTTTATAGTCATTGAGAGATTGCGATTCTATATGGTTATATGATATTAGTCTTACACATATAAGACCTTTGACACCACTTTTACACCAAAACCTTAAGGCAATGGTGTTATGGGTCTTTATTCTTATATAGTGTTTAACTTTGTCTATTCTATCTAATGTGAGACTTTTGACTCACATTTATACTATTTCCAACAACCTTCCCATTTTGAAATCGAAGAGAGGTTTGTCTTTTCTCTTTGTGTTTTCTTATTTTTTTTTCTACTTCATACTTATTTCTTCCTAATGAAAGTATTTTTTTATTGCCTTTTATTCAATGTTAGTGGTTATGCGATGGTGCTAGGAAGGGTGGTGGTCACTGGTGACTTTGTTTGTTGGTGGTTCTGAGTGGTGTTGGGAAGGAAAGTGCCGAAAAACACGGTGTTGTTGAAATAATAATTAAAAAAAGTTATAGGCTTTGGTTAAAAAAGAACAGAAGCAAAAAGTGAATAATAGGTCTCAATTCTAAACCAAGACCTAAAGTCCTACCCTTTTTACCTCGATTGAATATGTTTCGGTTAAAGAACCAAAATGGAATTCCTAAAATAATCAATGCCAAAACTCTTACCTGCAATAGTGTATCCATAATAATACTCATCCCCGTCATATCCCATTATTGTTTAAATTACTAAAATACTCATAGTTTATTATGTAACCATATATATATATATATATATATATATATATATATATATATATACACACACACTAACACACTTTTTTAATTTTTATTTCTTTTAATTGTTTGCCTTATCATGAATTTCTGATATATTTTCTACTTTATCACAACCTTTGTATATTTTCCGTTTACATGTGAATGTTTAACACTATTAATTTAATTTTTCAATAGCATAAACATTTTATTTACTATATAATATAACAACTTATCTTCTTTATTCTATTATTATTAATTTTTGTTTCATTTTAAAAAAATTTGTTTTACTAAAACAATTTTTATTATCTCTCGACTATTTTGATATTAGAAAATTTTTCTTAGGTGTTTTTTTTTTTTTTTTTTTTTAAAAATTTTTTTTTTTTTTTTTTTTTTTTTTTTTATTTTATCACATCCTTAACTATACATTTTTTTTAGTGCGACTTCATTCAATGTCTATCAAATTGTTTTCATTTGATCATTTTTTAAATATTTTTATCATGTAGAATATCGTTTTCATATTTTATATAATTATTTTCATTTTGTGACTCATTATTATATGTTTAATTTTATCACTATAATTGTATAAATAAATTTTATTTACTTTAATATAATATTTTAATGTAATTTTTATGATTTTTTTATTACCATCCAATATATATTGAAGTTGAAAAGATGAAAGATCTATTTTAAATTTCAATTATTATTAGTTTAATCTTTGTTTTATGTATGACTTCGATGATGTATTTATAATTTTATTAATGGAAAAAAAGATATTTTATGAGAATTTAAGAAATTGAAATAAACATACATTTAAATATTTTTTAATTTAAATATTTGTTTTTCTTTTGTATTTTTTAAAATTATTTTAAATTTTATCAATATAACATTCACCTTTGCAAATTTAATAAATGTTTTGAATCTCATAAAATTTTATTTGATATTTTAATTTGAAATATAAACAATTATATATATATATATATATATTTTTTTTTTTTAAATATTACATATTTGACAATAATATATTTCTTTTATCATAATTTTTTATTATTTTATAAGAATTAAATATTTGAGATCAAAGCAGTAAGTGAGTCAACTCAGCTCACATGAATTGACTTATCACGAGTTGGGTTAAAAATGAGTGAGTCCAACCCGACTTATTTCCTGGTGAGCCAAAAAACTTATAATCAAGCTCAACCCACTATGACTTTGTGTGTTAAGTGGGTTGACTCACTAACCCATATAAAATTTAAAAAATATTTTTTTAATTATTTTTAAATTTTCAAATTTGTAGGAAATAATTTTGTTTTTTTCTAGATATTGAAATTTGCAATATCCCAAAGATATTAAGAAACTCATATACATACAATTAAATTAGGATTAATTTTTAATTTTTTAACCTGACTTTAATATGTAGTGAACATTTTAGTTTACGGGTTCTAATCCATTTTGTCATATCAACCCCTAAATTTAACATAATTTAGATAAAAAAATTCGAGTATTCATTTATATTAGTTCATGACTACATATGATGTTATTTATTATATTATAACATTAAAAGTTTAATAATAATAATAATAATAAATAGTTTATTGTTAAACTATGTAATAAATATTAAAAACACTTTTTTTAACTTAACTATAATTGCATAGTCTCTTACCTTTTTCAATGATTTGTTTTTTCCATATAACATGTAAGATATTCTAGGTTGTAGTAAAAAAATTATTTTATATGAAATGGCATTAAACTTAAAAATATGCTAGTACACAAGTGGACTCTGGTGACAACGTGTTAGAAAAAATTATATATATAAATGTAAAATGTGTCATTATTCATGATGCCACGTGCTAAAACACTAGGCATTTTACTTTTCGATATAGATAAATAAAAAGTTAAACAAGAATTAATTCCAACTTTTAATAAGGACCAAAATATATTTAATTTAAATAAAAATAGTTACAGTAATGTCATTCATAAATATCTCATATTGAAATATTTAAATTTGCATATACATTATCTAGTGCTATCTTTTTCCGCTAAATACATGTTATCTTTAGTTTTTTTGTTTTTGTTTTTATCAAAAACCAACATAATATCTCTCACATGGAACGGGGGAGGAGAAATTGAATTTACAAACTTCTTTCACTCTCCTTTTTAAGTCAACCTTATATTTTCGAGTTGTTAATTTTTGTTATAACGTATTTGGGACAAATCAATTAATTAAATTTTGAATGAAATTGGTGGTCCCAGAAGAACAATAATATAACAACTACCACGAACTCGTTTGTAGAAAAGATCTTAATTATATCAAATTGCTTTCTAACTTAAGAAATGTTTGGTATTATGTTGCAGAAACGCTTATTTGATGTAAGGTACTAAAGTTTAACTTAGCTAGCTTGCTTTTGTTCTTTTCCTTAAGAAAACAAAATTAATTAAAAGCTACCCACGCCCTTGTTAAAAGTGATGTCATGACAACGCACAAAGACACAACAAATAATAACAACGTATATAAATGAAAGAAGGGAAAAAAAATCTAAACAGTAACAAAAAGAAATGGGCGATATGTATTATTGATGTGTATATTATAAATTGGTAGGTAACCCACAAATATTACACCAAAGATATTTTGTAAACATTTTCTTAAGCATATAAAAAGAGAATTCGGACACAAACTTAAAAACTTTGAAAAGAAGGGTTATTCATGAAAAAAAAGTCATGAATAGCTTTTGTTTAAAAAATTAACTGTAAAGTCCTAAATTAATATTGTCTAAAGTAAAATACTAATAATAATAAAAAAAAGAAAGTGAGAATGAGAAATGTTTTAAAGTCAGGTAAAAATCAAGGTTATTTGCTTTTAGTTAATTTTTTTAAAAAAATTAAAAAAGAAAAGAAAAAGAAAGGCTAGCAATCTCACGTTTTTTCTCTAGATAGTAATTCTGTTTTTTTTTTTTTGTTTCTGTCTCTGGGCGTTGCACGTGACACATCACGTGCACTCTCAACCTATCCCCTTTGACAAAAAAGACCCTACAGTTTTCCTCATTAGCCGGCATCAGACTTTCACACACACACCCGGACACAAAAGTCTCTTTCTTTTCTCTTCAACAATTCCTTTATAGAATCTTTCTTTTGTTTCCTAGTTTAGCATGGCGGTGGCAATTTGATATCAATAATACTATTTGACATTTATATAAATTAATATTTTATTTAAATAATAATATTTTATTAAGAAAAGTTGATTTCAAATGATAATTATTTAGAAATGATACGTTAAAATAACTTTTTCCTAAAATATGTATGTACAGTGTGTGCTGAACTTGTCTTCTTTGTAATTTTGTTGTATAAGTGAGGAGCAGTTATTACAAGTGAGAGAAAAACGATTCAGGACTGAATTACTATCTAGAGACAAAGTTTAGATCACTGTAAAATGATAAATTATATTTTTCCTTGGGTTTTATAAAAAAGTTTGCCATGCTCACATAAATAAAACTTTAAATTCATACAACTTTTTTTTTTATTTTTATATAATTTAGACTTTGCTAACCAAGAACTATGATTGTTGTGTTGTGGAAACATTGCGCGCCGTTACCCTCATTATTGAATGAGTTTCTAACAATAGCTTCGCTTCCTGCAACATATAAAATGTGTAATCATTAGTAATTGGACATTAATTATGGAGAGAAACTTGAAAAAAATAATCACGATGAGGAATACCGTTTGAAGTGAATTAAAGTTTTAGTAAAAAAAAAAAAATCTTCATCTAGAACTGTAGAATTACGGAGGAAATACCCACGTATAGTTGGTCCTTTTTTCCGCTTTTAGGAGCCCCATAGAATAAAAGAAACTATTGATATCTTGATAACTCTTTTTTTCTTAAATCCACATCATAACTCTTACCGGTGTTGAAATAATAGAAAGGATTGTGATGTGTGGCTAATGCTTTTCTCTCACCCATCTTAACATTTAGACACATACAACCAAATCAAAGGAGCCCCATAGAATAAATGGAACAATTGATATCTTGATTGTGACGTGTGATTAAAGAGAAGAACGGTTGTGAAAGTATAAGGTCCATCGTCAACCTTGGTGACCCCTTCCATGCTCCATAATTTTTTCTCTCAGCTCAGCTAATGCTTTTCTCTCACCTATCTTAACAGCTATAAAGGTCTCTGGCAATTTGTTGAAACCTTTTTTTAGTATTAGAACACCTTTTTAAGACATTTCAGAAGAGAAAGTACACTTCAATCCCGAGGGAATAATTGAGTTTTGAAAAAGGAATGAATCGATCAGAGTTCATTTCAGCGTGAGGACAAAAATGACGTACACAAACAAGTTCAGTATGTTTGTTTATTTTGAGTGAGTTTAATGAAGTACGAGCGGTGGTTGACAAATATATTACCTGGAGTAAGAGAAAAGAGGTGATTGGCATATGCAGAAGAAAAAGGCAGAGAAGGTTTCCCTGATACTACCACTCTCGCACATCTTCCCAAACCTATCTTAATAGCCGCACCAATCCTTACCACACTGATCGCAAGAGCTATGGATGCACACACCAGAGGAGGAAACCGTTGCATCTGGAACAACTTTTATGTCAGCTTCTAGGGTAAACATCTGATTTGGGACCACAAAATTAACACCAGATACAGGCTAGCTTAGCCCTACCTACCAACCTACCCGCAAGTTCAATATTGAGTTACATCTGCAACCTCCATTGATGATGATTGTTGAGTTGCTGAAATCTTGTGTTCCATTACCTTTGTTATTGAATGAGCTTGTTATAGCACCCACTGTGCTAGCTTCACACCTTGTACACATTCATCAAATCTAAACATTATTAGCTGTCAATTAACACAATCCAGAAAGCAAGGAATTTTTGCATTTATTATCTTTTACCAATTCACAGAAAGCAAATAAGCGAAACTAAGATTTAATCAGTACGGCTTTTGGTAGAACAACTAAGGTTTTCTCTGAGGTCCCTTTCTTGTTCTTATTCTCTGGGTTAATTTGGCTTCTTGAATGGGTATTGAACCGCGGGTTTTGTTCTCAAAGATGTGAAGGCGGAGAGGGAGGATATCTGCGGCAGAATGTCTCCGGAGAAGTCATTGTGGGAGAGGTAGAGGTGTTCGAGAGCGGTGAAGCTCAAGAGAGGGGAAAAGGTACCGTTTAAGCGGTTTTCGTGGTGGTCGACGAAGCGGAGGTAGACAAAGGAAGGGAGGGAGAGGCACACCATAATGCCGTTTGTGGAGCACTCCACTCCGAGCCACGCGGCGGAGCAGGTGTCGCTTCCGGTCCAGTTGAAGAGGAGGTTGTCGTGCCTGTCGGTTTGGAGGAGGAATTGGGTGCGGGCGAGTGTATCATTTTGCCATGCACTCTCTGCAACACAGAGGATGGTCAAGGCCAATGACAGTGACAGGTTTATGGAAGAAGGTTCTTTCATGTTGGGTGTGGGAACGGGGCAAGAATGCTTTTGCTTGTTCTTATTTTTTCCTTTCTTCTTCTCTGGTGGTACACTTGTGGTGTGTTCTTGGATCTGTTCCTTGATTTCCCAGCTTCTTACTATAAGATGGTTATTCCAGTATTTTTTTTATCTCTTTGTCTGTTCATCCTGGTAATCTTCCGGCAATGAGGGACCACCTAACACCACCAAAAAAATTCTAGTAAAGTTATGCTTAGGGTTGTTGTCCCTAAAGCTGAACCTGCAAGTGAAAAGTTGCTTGACACAGCATTTTGATTTCCAGTTTGCTGTCGAAGTCGAAGAAGCACTAATTATAAAATATAGTAAATTAGGTACTAGAATGTATTTATTATAAAATTTAACAATTTGCTGAATAAGATACTACAAAGATTATGGTGTTAGCAAGAGAAACAACTAAAACAAGCTATTTAGAAATGATACATAGAATTATCTACATACATATGAATGCATAGATACAACACTATGCAGAATCCCAGTAACGCTGTGAGAGTGGAAAGCATCAGAAGCAATATGAAAAGGAAAAATAACACTAGAATCAGCATAGTTGGGGTGTGGGGAGGGAAAGAAAGGAGTAAAGAGAGCTGAGAGTTGCACTCGAACTTCTACATTATATATACGGTGTATAGAAGATGAGAGTGAGAGTACACAAACCAACATTCTGTCTTGCAACCATTTAAGAACTCGAGCCAAAGATTAATAAAAGTAGTTGTGGGTGGTAGTACAAATGTAGTTATTGTATAATAATATCACGTTCCTTGTAGTTATTATAAGTAAAGATTGAGAAGACATAGTAGTAACTAAATGTATTTGGTGGAGTTAGGCCTTGAAAAGGGCATTTACGTGGTTTGAGATTTATGGCTTTTTGTGAGAAAGTGTAGGGTATGATGAGGAAAAAACATGGAAACAAGACGGTGCTTATTTATGGTATGAACGGAGAGAGTGATGAGAATTGGGCTATGATGGTAATTTTCCTGGAAAGAATCTTATTGGTTATCGCTGAATGAGACAGAATGTGGGGTTGATGATGCAACAGTTTGAGCGAGGGAGGGTGTTAGACTACGTGAACTTTGGTGCTTTGTTCCGTGTGTTGGGTTCCTCTTGATAATGGGTACTAATAAATCGAAGCGATAAAGTAAAGTTTAATTTAATGGTTAACAATATAATTATATTGTTAACTTTGTGTTCTGCTTTCAGTTTTCTAGCCAAAATATGCAACGCATATAATACACATATAGGTCCAAGACCACAACAAATCCGTTTTTGAATATTCCGATAGTATGTGCGTAGATCTATGAGAAACATTTGTTGATAAGAGCCATGATTTACGCATTGGTCCCACGAAGGCGACGTTGACTTTTATCACTCCCACACAACAGTTCATGCATATGAACACTAAGAGACACTGCAGTATCTCAGTTTTGTTTTATTTTTGGAATCAAGGTGCTGGCTATCCTTATAACTTTGAACATATTGAATGAAAATTCACTTCAGAATCATCATCACTTCGCCTTCTGTCTCAAATACTCACTTCTGGGCTTTCTAATTTTGTTTTTCCTTTGCAATTTTAAAATCCCTTTTTTCTTTTTCCTTCGTAATATACAGACATCACCTAAAAGCAAAAAATGCCATCTCTTTTTCCATAAGTTGAAGCAAAGACAGTGTAATCGTAATTTATGCTAACACAGGTACACCTAACAGGGTTTCATGTCATTAATTAACCTGTAGGACAAAGAAAGAGGTAGGCAGTGGTGTAGCCCCATATGGTCACCTAGATTGCTGTCGAATATGACCTGACCAAAGGAGGCATCTCCACCACTTTAGCCCCATATGGTACCCTTGTCTTCGATTTTGGCGCTGTGGACTTCTGGGTCCCACTTGAGATATTGTGCTTTTGATATGTAGATTAGGGTTACCATCATTTCTCAGATTTTGATGGAGAGTGAGATGGAAAAGGAATTGAAGACGTTTTGATTGATCCTTTTGGACAAATTGATCTCTTCCATTTTTTCTATTCACTTCGATAACATTGTTTAATTGGTAGGTAATACTCGTTGCCATGGTTTTGGCAAACCTTGAAGTGATTTTACCTCACCTGTTTAGATTCAACATTCAAACACTTTATTATAAATAGGACGTACGAAATTTATGGAAAACAAAAATAGATAAGAATTATATCAGGAGATTTATGAATTAGGTCAACCAGCGCTTTTAGTGTAAAAGCTAAAGCGAACTGGGTTGCTTCATTGACCACTGCCGAATTGCTCAATCTAATACCAATTAAGATTAATTATTAGCTTAAGAGAAGGTAAACTTAAAAAAACCAGAACTTGGTCAAAAAGTTGCAGCAAGTTGTTGTCCAATGATACGGAATTTTATTTTTACCAAGAGTTGTAGAGTTAATTTGTAAGATTTACCACACAAACCTATTCCAAAAAAAAGAAAAAGAGAAGCTAAAATTCACAAAAATTAATGTTGTGAATCATTGTGGAAAAAGCACATCTCTTAATTAGTGGTGGTCCCGAAATTAGACTACTAAAAAGTAGGTTGACGTTCATATGACACTCAACTTAAAAAGAAACATGTTGAATGGAAATTGTATTTTAAAGTTTGAACATTAGATAAAGTAATATGATAATCAGTCTGGTTTGTGAATATTCTGAGGTTATAGTTGACTCCTATTTTTTTATGTTTACAAGGGCAAAGGTATTGACTCCACCACACTTCATTATTTTTTTATTTGCCTTTTCAAAGAAAAAGGGTAAAAGGAGGATTTTGTTGCGTCATAAGTAAGATAAAACAAAACCTGTTCTTTGTGTTTTATTTTTATCACTTCATTTTTTTTTACCTTTAAACGAAAATGTAGTTGGCACCTGGTAAATGGTCACGTAAACAAAAAAAGAAAAAAACTATAAATAAGCACCATAAATTAATATTAATATTTACAATAAAAGAAACCAGATGAGTAAAGGACATGTGGATGATTCTGTAACGAAATAAAATCTATTATAGCTTAATCAAATAATAGTACACATGTTATCTCTTCTTTCCAATCCCCCTTTTACTATTATTCTTTTGACAATTGATTGTCTCTTTCATGTTGATCCGATAGTTAATGACAACTTCTTTTCTCAATACTTTTTTCCTTTTGTCTCTTATGATCAAATCACAATTGATAGATTAGGGTTGTTTTCGTCATTAAACTTTTAACTTATCTAGTTAATGTAATCTGAAAGTTTTTTTTTTTTTATCAAAGTAAGATCCAGTAGTCCAATTATTTTAAATTTTATCTGTTTGTTGTATTTTAAATTATTTTAAATTATATTTGTTGGAATCTAATCAATATTTCTATTCTTGCTTAAATTTTAAATGTGATTATTTTTAAACCTTTGTTCAAATTGTTATGGTTATGCTTGATTTTGCTTCTATTAACATCAAAATAGAGGGAAATAATTAAGGATGACAATAAAACAAAACAATATTAACGATATTATTTATTCTAATTAAATATGGAAATTATGAGAATTACAAAATTATTGCAATGTATAACAGCAATTAAGATATTATCATCAAAATCGATGATGCTGGTAGGCAAGATTTGACTTCTGTTGGACTTTTTGTTCAAACTTACTAAAAACATACAAAAATTATTAAATGGTCTATGTAAATTATAATTAATGGGTATGAGCAGTAGATCCAAAATATTTTTTCATGCTAGTGAGGTATAACATATTCTTTTTGTGTCATGAACAGATGCATAATATAGTACAAAAGAGGCTATTAAATGGATTTTCTTTTTAAATTTTCTTCAACGAAAAATGCAGGTGAAATATAATTTGTGTTTAAAACTGTTAGGAATATGATATAAAGCACCACTGTTTTGTAATCATATCATATATGTAGTCGAGTTATTTGGGGTTTACATAATTTTAAGGATGTCTAAACAAAGTATAAAAAATGATAATAATTTTTACTGTGGGTTTAAAAATGTCGAGGAAAGTGATAAGATTTATTTATCTAGATAGTTTAATGTAGTAAACAATAAGCAGACAAATATGTTTGTTGGGTTGAACGGTAGATGGTTATTTAGACTAGGAGTATATAGTCGTTGGTATGATATAGAACGTTCCAGATAGATGAGATCGAATAGTGAAGAAAAAAAAGAAAGAATTCATTTGACTACTTCGTTTATTAAGACGTTAAACAAGTTGCAACCACCTACATTAAATAAGGTACACTGCATCTGCAATATATTATTGCATTTTTAAATCCTTTTTTAAATAGAGTTCCAAATATTCCAAGCAAAATTATACTTTAACACTAAAAAAATTATACTCATTTGATTAGTATTGTAATGTGGGTTTCTTTTAAGGTAACATATACGAAAATTTCAGTGAATATATTTTATAAAATTCAATTATCACTTCCAAACGAAAATCTTAAAATAATAATTTGTAGATAATTTTACTTATACTAGTTATCTTGTTATTTTTATTTAATGTGAAACTTTCAAGAACATTAATTTAATATTATAATATTTATTGTCATTATTTAAGTTAAAAAAATTAATTAAAATATTAATATTTAAATTATGTATGGATGTGTCTAGCATCGCCCCTCCTCTTCTTTGAATGGAAGAGAATCTTCAAAAAATGTACTCCATCACATGTGCCGGTATGTCGGGATGGAAACGTCGAACGGTGTCTCAGTTTCGAAACAAACGAATCTAGATTTTCTTTTCCCACTAATTTCGCTGTTCTTCCATTTTCTTTTTCCGGGTCACATTGGTGATGAAAAAGCAAGAGAGTTGCAATTTATTCTTTGTTTTATTAGTATTTATTATTTTTTATAAATTGGTCAGAACCAAAAGTTGTCTGCAGTGATGTTGGCAACGCTTGCTGGGTCCTGGGTCTGATGACCCAAAGATTTTGAACTTGTATTTTAATAATAACCTTCTTTTTTAAACAAAGTTTCTACTATACTAAGGAAGTTTAGCGGTGGACGGATTAGCATAATAATTTATTAATGTGTTTGTTAATCAGTGCACGGCTTTGGGTTTGAGGGAATTAATTAATCGCAAATCAACCCTTTTCTAAGTTTGAGGTCCGAGGGTTGTTGTGGTGTAGCTTGAATATAATACGACTTTCTGTCTTTTCTGAAACACTTGCATTGCATGCATGCACATCATTTCATAAATATTGTGGAAGATCACAACATTCTGACTTAAATAACAATATTTCACTTCAAAAGAAGGACCAAATCATTCATGTTCAGAAAAAGGTTGCTGATCCCCAAATAAAGGTATCCTACTAAAAAATAATAATAAATGCTTCCTTCATTAAGTGGATTCTTAATTTCTAGTTTCAGTATAAAAAAAATAACCACGTGCACTTTTCATAAGTAACAAATTTGTTATTTAAGACAAACAATGCGCCCTTTTGAATAAACGCCAATATATTATTTTTTGTTTTTTCAGTTCTATCTCCTTAAATATTACTTTTTAAATTAAAATAATTATTTATAATAAAAAAATATTTTTCAAGTAAAATCATTCTACATTTTCTCCTATTTTTTGAGCATAGTTACTGATGGCCTTTTTTGCGACAACTCAAGTCCAGTGTAATTCAACGGACCCTACTGTTCTAACATTCACCCTACACACCCTTCCACACCCACTTTTCTTAGAAAAATGATTGGTTGAAACTCACATCATTTTTTTTATTATTTTAAGATTAATTTGTAACTTAAAATAAATTAACTTGTAATTTATGAAGGTGGTAAAAAAAGTGATCATCTAGACGTCAACCTATAATTTCTACTTTTCTTATATGCACGAACCCAACATCAGTACCTCATTCAACTTGACATTCCTCTATCATCACCATTAAAGAGGATCTGAGAACCATATCACTTTCTTTTTCTTTTGAAAATACCTCGACTCCATGACTCTGGGGAGAGGGGCACCAAAACACGACACCTAGAACACCATCACCAGACACACAGAAAACTCCATCATCCTCCTCACGATCCACTCCACCCTTCACCCCCAAGACACCACACATACCCATCTTCTTCCTCAACCAAAAGTTCACCAATACCTCCATTACCATCCCCTCCACCCACACCGCGACATCTTCACCCATCAACCTCACGAAACACGCGCAAAACACACTTTTCTCATCTATTTCTTCTTTCCCCTCCATTAACAACAACACCAATGTTCATCCTCATTCAACCACAGATTCCTCCATTCCTTCCATCTCTCTTCACCTACAAACAGACAAACACAAAACGCACAACATGCTATTTCACTCATCTTCCCCAAAATTTAAGCCGCTCCTGCATATCTATTCTTCTTCCATCACCTTCATCAATCTCCACCTTCAACCCCATCACCTTTATCTCCCACAACACCTACACTCCAAAGGAGGGGAACTCCATTTTCTTCCTCTCGGCACAATCCCCACACATTCATCACCACACTTTCAATAGAGACCCACAACACTTCCCTTCACACATCCACCACCCTCACCATCAACCCCATTATTTTCGTTCATGTCCTCACCAACACACATAGAACAACCAATGATACATGTTTACTTCATCCATTCAACATCTTCCCCAAGACCCATTCTTCTCCAACTACCACTCTTCATCTTCATCACCTAACACAACCCTAGAACAATTCAAAACAAGAGAAAACCAAATCGGGAAAACAGAAAGAGAGGGATAGGCTCGTCGGTGCCGCTGACGACGGTCGTGGTTGAAGTCACTGCAAGGGCGGTGCTCTGAAGTTCGCCGAAAGATGCAGGTCCATGGTGTAGAGTTTGGAAATGGAGGTGGAGAAGAACCTCCTGCGCACCAATGGAGTAGAAGAAGAAGAATAAGAGATGCTGCGCGTCACTTGTCGCCGTCGACGGCTCCGGTGAACCAGATAGGTGGCGGTGGTGTTAGCCAGTCACCGGAGGTGCCACGGCTGCGGCTTCAGGAAGCACGGTGTCCGCGCGTGAAAAGGAAGGAGATGGTGATTTCGGTGTTCGCTCGCGACACCTCCGACGGCGACGGTCGTGTGTGGCCATGGGATGTGCAGCAGTGATGGATCTGTGCAGGGAGGCTACCTTGCGGAGAAGAAAAATAAGGGTTCTTGAAAAGAAAGAGAAAGTTTGGTCCGGGTAAGTTTACTCCCTGCAGCCCTCTATTTTAGTTTTCTGCACCATCCCATGTATATTAATTAGACTTTAATAATGTTAACTGCACTTCCACATCTTCATTGCACCTGCACATTTACGTGCATCACACATTAATTATGTTTCATGCACCTATGTTTTATTGGGCGCACCCCAGGTTTTGCACCTATTTGCAATAAATTCCTTCTAGTTGCACCCCTACGTTTTACCCGTTACAATCCAAATTCTTACAATCCATGATAATTTTCAAGTTATGCCACTTATTCCATATTTTCATACTTTTATCTTTCTTGTTTTTCGTAATTCATATTTTCAAGTGTGTACTAATTTTCATAAAAATATAATAATAAGAAATATATTTTAAAGTAATAATATTAATAACGTTTATATATATATATATATATATATATATATATATATATATATATTAAGTAGGCTACTTTAAATTTGTTTTAAATCATTTTGGATGTGTTTTTTTAGTATATTTTAATATTCTAAAATCACTTATGTACTTTTAATTTGATTATTTTAATATTTTTAAAGCACTTTGGATATATTTCTAATTTGGTTATTTCAAGATTTTTAAATAATTTTATATGCATTTTTAATTTAGTTATTCCAATGTTTTAAAATCACTTTAGATATATTTCTAATTTGGTTTTTCAAGATTTTTAAACTAATTTTGTTATTTAAATTTTTTAAACTATTTTGGAGGATGCAATTTCTGTTTAGTTACTTTAAAATTATTTGGAATATTTTTTTATACTCATAATCTTTTGGTCCTATAGAATATTACATTAAAATTAAAAACCTTTTCTCCCTACAAATATTTTCTATAAAAGATTTATACTCACAAATGTTTCTTATGAAATATATTTTTTTACAAAGAATTACGTGATTTCTAATTTTCTTCTTTATGAATGAAAATATGTAGGATCACCGATTGAATTCACTTTTCAAAAATTCAAAATATTTCAAAATCTTTTTTTCAATTTATTTTCTAGTTAGAACTGTGGTTCCTGATTTTTTTATTGTGAATGAAAATTCAGAAGATCGAAGTTAATCCTTATCGAATCTAAAAATTAAAACATATATTTTTTTTATCTTATACGCCTTTTTATTCTTATCTTTTTAGAAAAAATAAACATTTTATAAAAGTAAACGTAGTTAATTAAAGGTAACTGTCTTAGAACGAACATTATAAGTGCTAATATATTTCATATACGTACTCTTAAACTCAAAATTTGATTTTCACAAATGAACTCTTATTTTATACTTTCTCCATAATTTTTTAAAATAAACTAATGCCGATTTCAAATTATTTTTTCTTGCTGCAATTTAGGCCGCTTCGTTTAAAGTAGATTTTCTTGGTGAGAGACACTGAAAGCCTTGTTTGCAAGCTAATTTGTGATGCCCAATTGCCTTTTTCCTAATCCTTTTCATTCCTTATTTTCGCGTGGTTAATATGTCGTTTCCTCAACCCCTTTCTTCATTTGATGTCCATAAATCCGATCCATTTAATTAATGTTGCCATTACTATTAATATCCATATTTCAATGATCGAATCAGTTCCATTCCGATAATTCTTCCCTTGGTGGTGATTTTGTTTTTTGTTGAGGCTGACGCAAGCAACGTGTAGGTTTGTAACTTTGATTTGTATTATTTTATCTCAGCCCACCTTTTCTTTTGCTTATCTAATATAAACAGCCACACGAATCGGTTAAACCCTGACTTTGACTGTTGATCTATATACTTCATGGGAAGTTAAATTTAATTAATTAAATATATTTGTTCAAACCCTTCATTTTCGTAGGAGCATTCGCCGACGAAATTATTTAAATCATCATGACACTGACAACGAGTGAAGTAAATCCAAGTAAGATGACTCCGAACAGACAATGAAGAAAAAATTTTGATACGAAGGATTAATGAGCTTCCTAAAAATTCAAACTATATCCAATGCACCTAAATATTTAAGCAAGGCTTGCCGAAAAAAAAAAATTGAAAAGGTAAAGGCATGTATTGTACTTCATGATCCGGTCCAAACAAAGACTACAAATAAAGAACTACATTAACAAACATGTAGACGCTTGACCCAACATTTCAAGAATCAATTAGCGCACACCATCCAACAAACTAAATTTAGGACTGTCCCGTGTGAACGAGAGAAAAGCGTTAGAAGAGTGCTTATGCAAAATTAACTCGCGAGGAGCAGTTAATACAAGTGAGAGAAAGATGAGACAAGACAATTATTATTTAGGGACAAAGTTTATAGATCACTGTAAGATGATAAATTACACGTTTCCTTACGTATTTTATAAAAAGTTTCCCATGTCCACAAAAGTAAAACTTTAAATTCATACAGTAACGTTTTTCTTTTTAATTTAGACCTTGTTAAACAACAATTATGATGGTCGTGTTGTGAAAATATTGGACACCGCTGCCCTCATTTTTAAATGAGTTCCTAATGATAGCTTCGCTTCCTGCAAGATATAAAATGTGTAATCATAGTTATTGGGCATTCAATATGGAGAAAAACTTGAAGAAAAATTCACGTTGAAGAATATCGTTTTAAGTGAATTAAAGTTTTAGTAGGAACAAAAAAAAAAGCCTTGTCTGGAAGGGTAAAGTTAAAGAAGAAAAAAGATAAAATCTATTGAACCGAAGAAAATAAGAAGATTGGGAAAAGGAAAACATGGAACCTAAGAAGATTGACGTGAATTTAGAAATTGGGAGTTCATGGAAGGATCACTGCTTTTCTTTCATCATCATACGATAGTGATTGTCTGAACATATGGGAATTTTTGGTGACCACATGCAGTTGGAATTATGTGCCAACGTACAGTTTCCAATGACCATTTTATCTATTTTCCTTTTTTCCTTTTGGTACAGTATCTTTCCCTTATTAAATAAATCCTTATTTGACTTTTAGCAGTACCAAATCAAGCGTGTGGCCACACGTCTCAAAAGTACACTGTTTGAACACTAATTCATGAATCACTTTTGGGCACAACCAAATCAAAAACCACTATGCCCACCCTAAATCTTTATGAAAAAATCCTCCTACTTTGGTGAGCTTCTCTTGCATGCATGCCTCTTTAATTTTTGTCTAAACCCTCACCTTTCTTTAAGTGCTACCAATGGTATCTCAACGTTTATTGAACTTTGTTGAGGCCATTTTTAAATCATTTAAGAAGAGATAGTAGAGTTGAATCCCGAGGGAATAATTGAGTTTTGAAAGGGGAATGAACTAATCAGCGTGAGGATTAAAATGACGTACACAGGTTCAGCATGTTTGTTTATTTTGAGTGAGTTTGAGGAAGTATAAACGTCAGGTTGACATATATATTACCTGGAGAAAGAGAAAAGAGGTGATTGGCATCTGCAGCAGAAAAAGACAGACAAGGTCTCCCTGATAGTGCCACTCTCGCAGCTCTTCCCAAACCTATCATTTTTCTCTCACCAATCCTTATCACACTCATCGCAACACCTATGCTTGCACGCACCAGAGGAGGAAACCGTTGCACCTGCAAATTTTTTTCGTCAGGATGGGTTTCTTCATGCATGTTTTGGGATAATAGCAGTTGACACACTTGTACACTCATTTAACATGTTTTTATGAGAAAAAAAATAAAAATTATCATGTCAGATGAATATAAAAATGTGTCTCACTCATTTTCTTTTTCTTTGTTTTGGGACCACAAAATAAAATAACACCTATACATGCTAGCTAGTTCCAGGCACCACTGCAAGGGACCCTCACTCATACATTCACCTTTCTTTTCTTTACACATATTCTTTATTATATTTTTTTTATCATTAAAATCACCAAATCAAGAGTTATTTACTACTGTCTCAGGATATCAAAAAATTAATTTTTCTCTAAACACCCTAAAATGTTTGCATACTTCACTATTTGTTATAGCTTAGTCCTACCTACGGACCTACCTGCATGTTCAATATTGGTTTACATCTCCCCCCTCCATTGATGATGATCGTTGAGTTGCTGAAGTCCTGCTTTCCATTAGCTTTGTTATTAAATGACCCAGTTACACCACTCACTCTGCTAGCTTCACACCTTGTAAACATTAATCAAATCTCAAAATTGTTAGTTATCAATTAATCAATTAATCAAATCTCAAATCTCCTAGATGCATCTTTATCTGTGAGTAACTTGAGAGCCAACAACTTAAACATACATAGTTGTCAACCCTCTCAATAACTTTTGGTGCCTCTGCTGCTAGAACCATAAATATGTATGATGATAAATATTTTACTCAGCAAGTTATCACTGTATTTTATAATATCACATTCTAGTAAACTAACAAAATTTGTTTATTTTTTTTAATTTTTATTTTTTTTCTTTGGTTGCCTTTCACAAGCGGCGCTGCAAAGTAGAGGAACCCACAAAATCCAAATGTAAAAACCTTTATCTCTGCAGATGACGATCACAGTCTCACCGCCGGCAACCACCATTCTTTCCGGCAATGACGCCGCAAGGCTCGAAAAGATAGAATCAGGAATATGGTGCCCCAACTTCTTTCGGACTTTCTGAGATAACAACTTGCTTCTGTCCATACTGAAATCCAAGACCGCAGTCGCAGCATCATCAATGACTCGCCGTTGATCACAATAATACAAGAAGCTTATTTGTGGTATCAGATTGGACAAGATGCTGCTCCGCTTCCTCAGCTCTCTTTCCTGTCGAGTCACCATATCTGACTCCAAAATCTCCCTTTTCTCGCTGTTGCTAATATCAAAAAACATATATGTCCATCACCCTATACATGTCGTGGACGCTGCTATAAGAACATCACGAAGAGGGCATCGCTCCCTCTTTTTCTCACAATCTCATCATGAGGTGTCACCGCCAATCACTTTGACTGCGCCCGCCATCTTCGCCGCCGCACCTCAACTACCCCGACTCGGTGGAATTCTCGCCGCCTTCACGAAACACCGACTCATGGGCCGAGCCCTTTGCGCCGGCGTCGTCGAAGCTAAGTCTGATGCGCAGATACGGCCGGCATATTGTCCGGCACCCGACGACAAGTCCCTCTGCTCCGTCGGCGACGACACGGGCATCATCGTTTAGGTAGGGGCCACATCACTCGCGGACCTCTCCACGCGCCTCTTGAAGATGTTCCTGTACTCGATTGCTTCACCTTCATCACCACCGATGAAGACCTGGTGAAAATGATATCAACGAGTACGAAAGAACCGCCGCCACCACCATCTTCTCCGTCACCTCCTCCAAAGTAGTCCATTCAACTGTTATCTTCCTTATCACTCTCTTCAATCACTTCCATTCCACACTCTTATCTTCTTTCTCTGTCTCATTCATTCCCAATGCATTGAATTCTTTCATGGGCTTTCTCCGGCGACTCTAGGGGCCAAGAAAGACCAGAATCTGCCACCCTCCGACGGGTAAGCCACCAAACTAGCCAAGGAAAATACAACGTGGAACTTCTTTAAGCGCAGTACGAGGTACATGTACAGCCGTTCCCTTCACTTTTTTGTGTTCCTTTCTCTGAATGCTTGGTCGCCAACAAGCATGCCGTTACCGTTGCCGCTGTCATCGCCGGGAATACCAGCTACCGTGGCTCATCCCCGGCGGGTGGAAGGAGAAACGGCCGCAGCTGTAAAGATCCAGTGGGCTTTCCGGGGTTACCTGACAAGGAGGGCTTTGAGAGCACTTAAACCACTTGTGCTGTTTCAAAGGTGCAAAGCCAGACTGTTTCAACAACCACTTTGTCCCTTCTACTTTTTGTGTTCCTTTCTCTGACCACACGATTACAAAGTGGTTTTGATCATGCAAAGCTTGTAGAAGATGTGTGAAAGATTGGGGTGAGAGTGTACCATGATGTTAGATGGGATTGTGGAAGGGAAGAGTGGACAATGATGGGATTGGGGTGAGAGTGGACCATGATGTTAATGAAACTCAAAGCTTGCAGCCACAAGGATAACGTATCGAAGAGAAGCAGCAGCAGATTCGAATGAAGAGAAGCAACAGCTGCAACAAAATTCAACATGAGAATCGGTTTTCAAGCACATCCAATCATCACAAGCTTTGAAAAAAAATAATGTTACCTCAAAAACACACCAATGTAGCCACACACCAACGAAATAATCACACAAACGAGCACAGGCGCAAAATCAATCTTCAGAAAGTAATTGATCGATTACAACCTTGAAATCGTCTACCCAAAACGATGTTGATTTAAAAACGTGTGGCCCATATTTCACCATAGCCGTCGGGTGTTCACCGGAATGACGCCGGAGGGAGGGACAAAGTGGTTGTTGAAACAGTCTGTAAAACGGTCAGCAGGGACTGGGAGTATATAAAACGGTCATAATCGGAGTTGGAGTTGTTGGGCAGGTACCATCTCCGTCAGGGCGGATTGTGAGCCACCTCGCGATGAGCGAGGGAACCGACGTATGGTCAGCCCATGGAGTTGGCGACCAGCGGGCAGGAAGAGTTCTGAACGGTGAAGGACCACGGTGGCAACTGGCAGGCCAGAGAAGTTGACATGTGTGATGACGAAGTTGCCCATATTGCCCGAGCCTATTGTGAACGGGATGGGCAAAGGTGGCGACCAAGATGGCGACTAGCGGGCTGGAGAAGTTGGGAACCGTGATGGACAAAAGGTGGCGACAGGCGGGCCAGGGAAGTTTCTACTGGGTTTGGATGAAGGTGGCGTCCGGTGGGCCGGAGAAGTTATAAAAGGTGATGCACCAAGGTGGCGACCGGCGAGCCGGAGAAGTTGTAAAGGACGAAGAACCAATGTGGCGAGCGGTGGCCGGAGAAGATGTGAACGGTGATGGACTATCCTTTCAGTTGGTTGGAAAGGTTAGCGTAGCTTTTGTTTTCCAGTTTTCCGTCGAAAGTGGAAGAAGAAGCACCAAGCGATATTATAAAATCCAATAAATTAGATATCAGAATGTATTATTACAAAATAAAATTTAACAACTTGCTGAATAAGATTTACTCGAAAGATTATGGTGTTAGCAGGAGAAAACACTATAAAACAAGTTTTTCAGAAATGATACATAAAATTGTATGCATAGATATGCATGCATACATACAAGGCCATGTAGTATCCCAGTTTGAAAGAGGAAAACATGAGAAGCAATATGAAAATGAAAAGTAATACTGGACTGAGCATAGTTGGAGTGTGGTGAAGGGGGGGAAGGAAATAGTAATCAGAGCTGAGAAGTTCACTTGAACTTCCACTGCCATCTTGCCCCTATATCACTGACGGAGTGTAGAACGTGAAAGTGAGACCATACAAAAGATACTTTTGTAGTTGCTTACTATAAGTAAAGATGGAGAATATAATAATAAGTAAATGTAGTAGGTGGGTTAGGCGGTGTAAGGGTCATTGAGATGGTTAGAGATTTAGCAGAGTATTGATACAAGATTCTTTTTGATGTTTTCCTTTTAAGAAGTACTATGTTGTGATCAAGTCACTTTGAGGGTGATTATCTATCGCTTGTGCGAGGGGCAAGAGAAAGGTAATGGCTTTTGTGAGGGTAAGTGGGCTTAGGGTGTGTGATGAGGAAAGCATGGAAAAGTAGGGATGGAAAAGTAGGCCCGGCCCCCGATGGGCCGGCCCGCCAGCCCGGCTGAAAAAGTATGAAAAAGTATGGTCAGGCCACGAATTCCAGGAAAAGGAGTGTTCTTGTGGTATGAACGCAGGAGAGTGATGATAATTTTGGTGGAATCTCAAATTAATGGTTATAGCTGAATGAGAGAGAGTTTGAGCGTGACAGGTGAGAGAGAATTAGACTACGTGAAATTGAGTGTGTTTGTCCTGTCTTTTAGGGCCCCTCTTAGCGGTGTCTCGGGATGAAAAACCAGTATATTATGTAGAGATAACTATTTATGCAGACCAACATAAGTTAAAAAATTATATAAAAATAAAATTAATGCATTTGTACATATAAAATCTACTTCTCTCATTTAGAGATTATGTGGTGTGGTACATGGAACCGATAAAGTAAAGTTTAATTTATTAGTTACACATTAATTTTGTCTTCTCTTTTCAGTTTAATAGCCAAAATATTCAGCGCACAATTCGTAGAAATGAGAAGCTATAGCACACCAAACCCATATGTGAATATTGTGATAGCATGCAAATGTGCGGCAGATCTATGGGAAGCATTTGATTGATGAGTAAGAGGAATGATCTACGGATTGGTCCCACGCAGACCACCTTGTCTTTTCTCACTTCTCACACAACCAAACATGCATAAACGTTGCGAGACACCGCAGGTATCTCACTTTTGTTTTATTTTTGGAATCAGGCTGGTGCCTATTCTTTGTAACCTTTCAAGCTCTTCTTCCAATAAAAATCCACTTCCGAATCATCATCACTTCACCTTCCTGTCTCAAATACCCACTCACCTGCCTCTCATTTGTTTTCCTTTTTGCAATGAGAACAAAATCGCATTCCACATAATTGCTCTCACAACAATAATATACAGACATCAGCTAAAGCAAAAATATGTTATCTGTTTTTTCTATAAGTTGAAGTAAAGACGCTGTATTCACTCTGCTGTTCTTTTAATGCGCAAAATATCATATGCGACCAAACAAATTTGTAATGCTAATTTGTACTCAAACAGGGGCAGGACAAACAAAAAGTTGGACAGTGATATGTGTAGAAAAGCATTATAAAGGTGTAGCCCCATATGGGCTTAAGAAAAATAAGTTCAAAGTACAGATAATGAATAAATGGTCACCTCGATTGTTGCCGAAATTGGACCTTACCAGAGGGCACATCTTCACCACTTCGGCTACCTTCTCAAATTTTTTACCCTTTCTCTCATTCTGCCACAGTGCCTCTTTCGGCTCTCACTTGGGTTTTTGTCCTTTCTATTTTTGCTTAGGGTACAATTATTTCTCTGATTATGTGAATAATTTACTACACCTTATCAAACTTCTCCAATAAACTAATTTATTATTTGTTGTTTGGTATAAAACTACTTTTCTTCTTTTACAGAAGAACTATTGATGTATAGAATTGGAAGTCGCAAACATAGATTAACAACATACAAAAACTTTGGAACTCTAGACATTATTTAGTCTAATTCAGGATTATGATCTGATTTATCTTTGTAACATTGTGGAGTTCTGTTTTCAACAAACAAGGTAGACTTTAGTAGCCATTTGTAATAATATTCTCAAAGGATTTTAACCGAACGAGAGGATTTATCGTAAGTCAAATTAAAAATATTACTTGCTTTCCATATTGATTTAAACCATAATTTTTTTTTCTCATATCACATTTCTTTTGGCTCATCACCGAAATGTAATTTCCTTCTGATTCAATGAGTTTTTAAACATGGAAATACCTCGTTTTTGAGACTAACAAAATCTGTGTCTCATCCTGATAGGTGCCAAAATCTGAGTCACATATGGAAAATGAGATTAAAAAGGAGTACTCGTTTGAGACGATTTGATTGATACTTTTGGACAAATTTATCTCTTCCTTTTTTGTTATCATTTCAATAAAACTGTGCAATTGGTTGTACTTGGTGACGATACACAAACATACCATGTTGTGATTAAGTCAAATTGAGGGTGATTATCTATCGCTACTCTGAGGCGCAAAACATGGAAATAAGAGGGTTCTTATGGTATAAACGAAAAGAGTGATGAAAATTTTGCTGGAAATCTCAAGTCTTTGTGGTTATAGGTGAATGAGAGAGAATGTGCGGGTTGCGCGTGCAATAGTTTGAGCGTGGCAGGGGAGAGAGAGAGATGATGTGGTGTACTAAATCAAAGCGAAAAAGTAAAGTTTAATTTAATAGTTATATAGATTAATTTTGTTTTCTCTTTTGATAGCCAAAATATTCAACGCATAATAGGTACACCAAAACAGTGGGAGATATAGCCGATGAATCCATGACTATGATCACCGTGACACCACATAAGACTAAACTCTAAAATCAGTCTTTATCATCATCATCCAAAACCCGCATATGGGTCCCACCTTGTCTTTTCTCACTCTCCTCCCCCAACGGTTCATGCATCAGCATTGCCAGCCACACCAGTATGTCACTTTTGTTTTACTTTTGGAATCAGGGTGGTTCCTATCTCTACTTTCAACAAAAATCCATTTCGGAATAATCATCACTTTCGCACTGTCTCAAATACTTACTCACCTGCTTTCTCCTTTTTTTTTTCCCTTTGAAATTTCAAAGTCGCATTCTACATAAATTGCTCTCACAATAATTAATATACACAAATCACCTAAACCAAATTATGTTATCTCTTTTTCTATGCGTTGAAGTAAAGACGGTGTAATAATTCACTCTCCTGCTGTTCTTTTTATATGCAAAATCTCATTTTTAATAAAACTAACAAACTTAACTCAATCAACAAATTTGTAATCTTAATTTATCCTCAAACAGGTAAAAAAAAACCTATAAAAGAATTGTGTCGGAAGTCTCACATTTATATAATTAAGAAAGTGTAAACCTAACTTTATAAATCAATTTTGTGGGGATCGAAAGTCATTACACCTCCATAAACTAAATTACTGTTTGTTGTTTGCTACAAAACTACATTTTTTCTTTTCCACACATGCATAAGCATAGATTAAGAACATACAAAGTTAGGAACTCTAGACTAAATACATATATAAAGGTAGCAACTCTAGACAAACTAGTTAGTCTTTAGTAGCCATTTTGTATTAATATCCGAAATTATTTTAACCGTACGACGAGATTTACATAAGTCAAGTTAAAATTTACTTGTTTCCGTATTGATTTCACCATTTTTTTTTCTCATTTCATATTTCTTTTAGCTCATCACCGCCGTAATGTTTTTTTTTTTTTTTTTAATTTTTTTTTAAACGTAATGAAAATCAATGAATATCCCATTTTGAATAACAAAATATGTGTCTCATCCGGTTATGTTCCAAAAATCTGTGCCACATATGGAAAATGAGATCAAAAAGGAGTATTCATTTAACACTGTTTTAATTGATCCTTTTGGACAAAATTATCTCTTCCTTTTTTGCTATCATTTCAATAGCATTGTTCAATTGGTTGTACTTGTTGCCATGGTTTTTACAAAACTTTAACTGATCTTATCCCACCTATTTAGATTCAACATTTGAATCCTGCTTCTTCACTTGTTTGAGTTTATATTTACCAGACAGATTAATGTGTAAAAAGAACCTAATAAGACATTTATGAACATCTAAATAGATAAGATGAAATGTATAAAGTATATCAAATAGTTCAGTTATTAGTCCAATGATTTTGAATTAGTTAGTTAATTTTTTTCCTAATACATAGACATATGAACTCTTTCACGCACGATCTCTTTAGACTAACTAAGCTTATTTTTAATCTGTTTATATCTTTGTTAAATTTTTATCATTCCCTTCTTACTCCCTTAAAAGAAATTGCATGTATTATTAGAAAAAAAAATCATTTATCTCTCCTAAGTTCTTGCCTAATAATTCTCACACTTTTAAATAATCTTTAGATGGACACTGATTTTCTTTATAAATTTAATAAAACAGTATATTTAATATATCTCAATGTATTATCAATAACAGAAATGATTAATTTATTGTGCAATGCATTTAAATGATATATTTAAAAAAAAAATAGAAACATGGAGGAAAAGGTTGCTGTAAAACTTCCAGAGACAATTAATAATCTCTCTGTGCATGTTAAGCATTGACTTCGGTTAGAATATGTTTAATGTAAGGAATGCTTTTTTTTAAATCCTCCGAAATTTTAAAATATTTTAAATAAGATACATAAGATTACATTGTTTTAAATAATTTATACTGCACTTTTACAAATTTTAATCTAATTGTAAGATTTTATAAAAATAAACGCTTGTGTAATTTTGTATTTATATTCAAAAAATTTATAATTAAAAATATTATTGAAAGACTAAAATATTACAAATTATATTTTGAAGGTAGAAGATGGTATAGAGGTTTTTGTTTTAAGATTTAATTTGCTTAAAAAACATATTATGTCAGATCAGTTTTTTTTTAGTGGAAATTTCTTATAAATATAAATTTTAAATCTTTTTTCAACGTCTCTCTTAACGTTCTAAAGCAGTGATTGTAGTTGTGATAAAGTGGGTGCGAATAGAAACTCATTCAATCATCAATTTCAACACTCTTAATAGCTGGTTCCTGATTTTATATTTGTTAGCATTCAATTGTTCTTCGGGTAGCTACAGCTGCCAATGAACAAAATTGCCCTACACTATTTACACCACTTTTTTTTGTACTGCAGATTATTTTTTTCATACAAAAGAGTTTTTTTTTTGTATAATTTTATTTTCATGATAAATTTAAAATTTACTTTGTAGGGAATGACTACATAGATTTAAAAATTAGTATATATGTAAATTTGGGAGAAAATAGAGGTATCTTAGAATACAGGAAAAATAAAAAACAAAACAAAATAAAGGAAAGGAAGTATGAAGAAGAAAACGAGGATATGAATAATGTGGGCCATTAAAAAAAAAGTAGATTGGTTGTAAAGTCCAACCCATGAACTACAAAGGTAAACCAGCGGTTCCGCTATTACTTTTTGTACCTCCATAATTATTTACTGTATTTTCACAATAAGATAAATAAATGCAGACACTTTTCACCATTGTATTACACCACCATTGCTACTGCCCCATCATCCTCCCCTGAAGCGGACATATGATCTCTCCAAAATTTTAATATCTACATAATTTAATTAATATATAATTTTAAATATATATTTAAATATATAATTTAATTAATATATAATTAATATATAATTTTAAATATATAATTAATATATATTTACTGTATTTTCAATATATTTAATATTTTAAAGTTTTAAATTTTTTTATATGTCTATATTTAATATATTTCTATTTTTTTTGTTTTTCACATTTTCAATTTTACCTTTCTAATATTTTTAAAAATAAAAATAATTATTTTATTAACATTATCTTTCAAGTGATCACTTATTTAATTTAATTATTTTTTTATTTGACTATTTTTATTTAAAACTTAACTATTATAAATGAAAATTAATTATAGTAAAATTATAAAAATTATTTATATTTATTTTATAATTATAATTTTATTATTTTTTATTATCTTAAAAAAAGTAAATACAATGTTTTTACCAATTTATATAAATATTTTGAAATTAATCTTTTAATTTTTATGTTCGTTCAAAAATGTGAAGTTAGTCCTCCTGTTTTTTTTTAAGTCCCAATTTGTTCTCGATTTTTGAAAAAAAGGATGTAATTTGATTATTTTTTGTTAAATTTTCTAAATCATATTAAGATTTTTTAATCAAAATTGAAGTTGTGAATAAAGATGATTTGTTTTATTTGTGTAACCGACATAATCTTAGAGTCAGTCATGATAAAAAATCATTGCTCCGTTTCAAAAAATTTAACGAAAATAATCAAATTGTATTAATTTTTTAAAAAATCGAACCAAATTGAGGCTAAAAAATAGAAGACCAACTTGACATTTGTTAACAAAAAATGAAACAAAAGAGTAATTTAACCAAAATTTTAACACCTCTAAAATATTGGTCGAAGTTCTGCCTCTGATCCTCGCCTTTGTCATTGCAAACGATAAGAGTGAAACTGTAGAATAAAATAAGTTTTTTAAGAAAGCGCTTTTCATAACATATTTCCATGAGTTCCAAAATGTTCTTTTTGAAACATATTTCAGGTAGAGGTATTCCAGAAAACTAGTTCTGAAAGATATTGTACTGTATGGATTTGGTAAAGCTTATAGGAAATCCGATTTTGGATAATGTATTCCATAATATATTTTATGTGTTTTGGAAATTTTGTTCCGAATTACATTCCAAAAATCTCAGTTTCAAAAATACTATTCCGAAAATTCCATAATATATTGTTGTTATCTTTATCGGTTCAGTTAGGCTTGATGGCATGTTTAATAGCAAGTAATCCATTTAATTTCAGTTGTAGAGACCATCTAATTTCGAAGACTTTCAATTCCATTAGTTACCATCCAGCACTATAAGATGACACATCAATTGGTCACTGCCAAATTCCGAAATAATCTAATTCCGAGCAAGATTGATTACTAAGAGTAGGCAGAATAAGAAGCACAACTTGGTCAAAAAGTTGCGCAAGTTGTTATCTAATGACACAGATTCTTATGTTAAACATGATGTGTAGAGTTAATTTGTAAGATTAGGTACACAAAAACATTCCAAATAAGAAAAAGAGAAAGCAAAAGTTCACAATAATTAATGTTGTTGTGAATCCTTGTGGAAAAAGTACAACACAACAACCTTGCATCAGTAGCAATATGGATGCTGGAATCTGTTTGTTACCATCAAGAATTTGTCGCATGTCTTTTGTTATTCTTTGAATTTATTAATCTTAATTAATGCATGCGGTCGCGTGATGGTCCCAAAATTCCACTATTCTTTAATTTCTTTGCAAAGTCAATAAACTTTAAAACTTTCCATTCTCCGATGACAGTCTGGTCAATCAAACTAACAGTAAACCTTTTACTTCTACCATAGTCAAATAAGAAATTTGCAAAATGAACGAAATAGGGTTTATATTTATCACGACGTTTCTTCGGTTGAAGAGTAATAATCATGACAAAAACTTATCATATGTTATTATATTTATCTTCACGATAAGATCCCTATTTTTAGCTAACATATAGCATTCTCTTTTGGGAATTACAAAATAAATTAACTAATTCCATCACGCTTTTCCGGATTCTCTACTAACTTTTTCAATAGAAACGAATCAAAATATATTAATATGCAGAAATGGTTAAAAATTTTAAATAAGTGAAATTCTTAACATATAAAATAATCCCTCCTAGAACATAATTTGGTGGGACGATGCATTTTATCAACTTGATCATAATATTTTTCACGTTTACTATTACGGAAATTTCTACTGTGATTTTTGACAAAAATATTTGTAAATAAAATTGAAACTGTGAGAGTACAAATTCACTGTTCAAGTAATTTAATAACTTAAATTTATTATTAAAAATTTAAAATAATGAATGAAAGTTTTTATACTCAAATTACAAATTAAAGATACATGAACAAATTGAGAACCCCTTAAAGAAGTATTTACCATTACCTTTACGTGGGATCAGCCACCTTTTCTAAACACCATGAATCATTTGATCCTTCTTTTCAAGTGAATTATTAACAATTATGAAGTAAACCAGACCGAAATTGCTAACATGATATTCCACCATTATTATGAAATAATCATGCATGCAAGCGTTTCAGAAAAGATAGCCCCGGGAAAAGAAAGCCGTATTATATGCAAGCCCACCACAACTATGGAATGTCAATGAGGTAGGATAATAGTTCTCTAGGATACCTGCCAATATTTACACCAAAAAATTAAAATATTTAATAATATATTTTAATTATAAATTTAATAAAATATAATATATAACACGAAATTTTAATAATTTATTTAAATAATGTGAATGACAGTTTATAAAAAAATAAAGTCTTTTTTTAAAACAAATTGATGAAAAATAACCAATTGAATGACAAGATTGTTATTAATATTTTAATCTTTAAAATATACGAGAGTACGAATATTATAATATATGTATTTGTCCACCAACATGCGAATATAAAAAAATATTCATACTCATCACTCATGAATATTTATTTATAATATTTATTTTTTATTTATCGCGAATTTTATTCGTGAATATTTGTTGGTATGAATTTTTTTATGTCCCTACTGTAATGACTTCAAACTTCACGTAACATTAAAAGGAGGATTGATTTGTGATTAATCAGTATCCCTGAAGACAAGCACTGCTGTGTATCCGCAGGGAATATATCCTCATCCTTTTTATCCTTCTTTGCCACATAATGCATCCGGTGGAGATAGCAGATTCCATTTTCTAAAGTGAACACACCGATTATATAGGCCTTGTAGAAAACCTTTTACTTTCTATATGTAATTGAACGGAAGAATCGTTAAAAACCTTCCTTAAACGACATATTCCTGGTCAAATTAAGAATAAACCTTTTTACTTATGCAACTGTCAGAGAAGATGTTTGCCAAAAGAACAAAATAGCGTAGACATATCTATTACTTTTGTGGAGAAATAATTATGACAGAATCTTATCGTGCGCGATATTATTTTCACATTATTCTACGCGTTCATATTTATGGTACGAATTTACTATTTACCTCTGTTTGTTTTTACTGGTCTACCTTACTTAGGATACATTCTTTGAAATGAAATTTCTCCCATTAACTCATTGTATATTCTGATCTTCGACCACTCTTTATCAAATCATCATGCACAAGTCTTTTCGAAGAAGACAGATTCAGGAAAAGGAATGTCGGAATGTCGAATGTCATTATATTATTTACAAGGTAGCATACCAATCCATGGCCCTCAAACTAGAAATAACATAGAAAAGGGTTGATTTTTGATTAATTAATTCCCTGAAACCTAAAGCCAAACAGGGATCAACGCATTAGTAAATTATTATGCTATTAGTAAAAGCTTCTCTTTTTTTTTAACAAAAGAAGGTTAATAAAGTACATGTTCATTACATTAATAATGCAGGACCCAGCAGGTATTACCAAGCCCTCTGCAGGGAGTATATATCCTCGTTCTGGCCAATGAATTTTTATCTTTTTTTTTTTTTAAATAACTCAAATAATTTTGTATAAGTTAAAATATGAAGTGAAAGAAAATTATTACTTGATCTTCCTAAGAGAAAGATGATGATGAGAGTTGATTTGGATGGAATACATTCTGCATTATTCTATTTCATTTGATGCCTACTTTAAGCTATACAAACTATTAAAAGGAATATCAATTCCGTTACATTTCTTATTTGTCCCTCATATCTCAAACATTACGGGTAAATCAAAATTAACTTCCTAAGCTACAACTGATCTGTGATTGTGAAGTTTTCAGTGAGAAGACAGAGAGCCTCGTGATACACCAAACTTGTTGATAAATCTTGTAACAAAACCAGTTATCCAACCAACCTGAAAGGCATAAGAACATTTTTATTTTAAAATATAAAGTACATTGAGAATAAAGCAAAAAGAACATTGACAAGTGTTTGATTATACTTTTCCTAAAATGTGATTATAGCTATGTGAATAAGTGCTTGTTTGGTTCGATTTTTTTCTCCAATGTTTGTTCTGACATGAACCATGACTTCTCACTGTCAATTACTGTTATTAAAGGTTTAGGATAATTAGTATTCCACCATTTTCATAACCGATGTCAATTTGCAGGATCTCCGCATGCACCTTCGATTTCCTTTTTAACATAGCGCATGAATTTCTGTAATATCTTCCTTTTCTATCTTTTCAAAAGTTTGAAGAATCTTGGGTCTTAAATTTGCCGATAAAAAATAATATAAATAAATAAATAAATTGTTAAATATCACCGAGTCGAATACTGACACAGCATATATTTCGGAGCAAAACAGTACTCACCTGAATTCTTTGACGTCTGTTTCCTCTGCCATTCCCAGGAACCTTTTCTGACAATCTGAACTCTTCATGCTCCCTCTGCCAGCACAAAATTGAATTGAATACACCAAATTTAAAATTTATGGTTGTTTATATTTAAGATGATAACTGCAGAGAAGGCAGAGAACGCACCGTGCACGTTAACGGAGTGGTAGGAGAATCCACCGTAGAAGCTGAATGAGTTTGTTGTTGTGGAGGAAGAAAAGTTCAGCATGATATTACATATTAGACTTAAGAGAGAATTGAGATATATTTTGGAGATACCTACCAGGGACGTCAAACTTGGTGCAATGGCCGCATTGAAGGCAAAACACAAAGCTAACATTTTTCAAGTATTGAGTTCCATTCGTATTAATAAAACAATCTCTTACAACAAATTTGATATCTTGCGTTCTGTTCCAGAGTCTAGAAGAACGCATGTGTTAGAAAATGTTGAAGGAAACGCAAACATAACGAGGAATTAAGGACACACATACCTGTAAGCAAGTACAAAATTTAGAGAAGTTACCAGGATTATTGCTACCATTGCTTAGTTTGTGAGGAGAGGAACAAGAAGAAGGACCTTAGGAACATGGGGTAAGATAAGATAAGAACGCATAATTAATTTCGTTTTTGTGTTTGTGAATCTCTTTTTATCAACTTTGTAAGAATATATGCCTTTGCATTCAAAGTAAGTCCCTGTGGTTGCTACACACTACACTAGCATATGCTAGCAAATCCTTAATTCAGAAAAACTTAAATTTAATATTTTAAAATTTATATTAGACAAATATGATTACTGGAAATGCCGGTTAATTTGAACGATTTTAGTTTATATTGGATAATTAAAAAAAACCTATTTTAGTTTTGAATAAATAAATTAAATACACTTACGTGCGTGTGAATTCAATAATTATTTTCATAACGGAGTGTAGTTTTATATAGCTTATTACAAAATTTTAACAAAAAATCAGCATATCAAAAATAAATTAAAAATCTAAATATTAAATATCACTTTTTTTTGGCAGGATATCTATAAAATCATAGTATTTTTATTCACATCTAATCATTATTATATATTTTATTCAACTTTATTTACTTATATTATTTGTTTATTCGAATCAAATCGAGATTTTCTTGAAATTTATTCAAGTACAATCAGATAAGTTTTTTTCTTCTCTCAAACCTACTAGATAGGTTGGGCCAAACACCAAAGAAAAGAACATACAAAATAAAATTGAAAAGAAAATAAATCAAGGAATAAAATGACAACATTCAAAGTAAAATTAAAATTGAAAAGAAAACAAATTAGAGAAAGAAACGAGGAAGGATACTTTATTTAAGGTTTTCCAACTATAAGAAAAGAACTTAAAGAAAATAATATCATAAATAAAATTTCATAGGGGTGTATCATATATTTTCTTACAAAGAATTATTCCATTCAATTTTAAGAATGAAAAATATATGAAAAAACCCGTATATACAGTGAGTAGAAGCATTCAAAAATCTTTTAAAGAACTATTCAAGGAAGTAAAACTATACAACAATTATTTACACATTATAAATATAAGAACATTTGCTCGTTTCATGAATTGTGGTAATTCTTTAATCTTCAAATAATTTTGATTAAATATGTAAAATGAAAATGATGTGATAATAGATTCAACATTTTTTACATGAGCACCTAATGAAGATATCTGGATGGAATCACACTCTTCTGCTGTAATTTATTATGCAATGGTCAATATAAGAATAGGCATGAAAATGGGATAGGACAAATATAAGTACTATATGTGCTATTTGGTTTGCCTAAAAGAACTTGTCCTAACTCATGAAAAAATATTTGTGAATTGTTTAAATACTCATAAGTATCTTAGATACATGTGAATTTATTTATTGTTAAATAAAAATATTTCTTAATAAAAATGGATACAAAATTAATTTTAAGGTATAATTCAAGTACAATTTTATAATAAAATACTAGTGTAAATAAATTTAATATTAAAAAAGAAAACCTCGATTATAAAATATAAGTTCAAAAATTAATTCTTTTGAAAACAATTTCAATTTTATATGTTCAAATAAAAGTATACATATAAAAAATAATTTTTAAACAATTCTTCAATTATTAATATTCTTTTACTAACAACTTTATTTTGATACTACTTTTTTAAAAGTATATATCTAAATAAAATTCATTAAAAATAATAAACAGATAGTAAATACATGTGGATCGATACTACGATAATAATTTTTTTCATAAATTGGTCATTAAAATACTGTAACTTATCCATGATATTCATTAAATATGCCAATTCAGTATCAATTATGGATTTTACCCACAAATATATACCTTCCGTAAATTTTTTTTTTTTTTTATCACAAACAAA
>Ga0214543_1001685_pt1 | contig 43116 bp, 17 predicted proteins | sample CNSS2metaG_FD_160094 | JGI IMG/M metagenome (GOLD analysis project Ga0214543, IMG submission 160094) | Root nodule microbial communities from cowpea collected in UCLA plant growth center, Los Angeles, California, USA - CNSS2 | ecosystem: Host-associated > Plants > Roots > Nodule | place: USA...
AAAATGAGAGCACAAAATAATGAATTTGTGTTCAACTTTCTTTTTTTCTTCATAAACAAAAGAAAACAAAACAAGTAAAAGTCTAAAGTGGATACAATATGTGAGAAACTCAAAAAACAGTGAGAGACAAAATAAAAAATATCTTAATAAATTTATTTATTTTTTATTAAATTTAATTTTATGTTTTATTATTTATTAACATTAAATGTTATATTTTATAAAATAAATAAAAAGATACCTATTTTAATATTTATCAATTCCTAATATATATTTTTATTATTTAAAAAATTCCAAAACATTAAATTTCTTATACATAATTTAAAAAATTAAAAACAAAAAAAAAATTCATATAATATAAATAAAAAAAAATCAAAAACGTTGGGGGGCCATGGCTCCCCCTGTCCCTTCCTAGGTCCGTCACTGTTAACAGTATTAATATTTTAAATAACTTAAAAAATTAAGTATTGATATTTATATTAAAATTTAATGACAAAAGTCATGAATAAAGTTAACACGTTAATCATTTTTGCTTGAAAAGATCTTAATTGAGTAAATTTTCCGAAAGTTATGACTCAATTGACACTTTTTAAAAAATAGATATCAAAGTGACATACATCTGAACGAAAGTGAGTACCAATAGACTAATTAAACCATTATTTTACTAACAAAACTCAGATCATGGCAAGAATAACAAATTAACTAAAAATGCGAATAATACTTATAAGAAAGTCGTAAATATTAAATCAAATTTCATTTTAAAACAAAAATAATACAGTAATTTCACATCAAAAAATTAGTTAAAATACTGATTTTCGTATATTACGTAATTAAATTATTTACAATTTTTTTTTATTAAAATATTAATAAAATAAAAACTGTTAGGTAGTATATCATTACATCTAGAATGAATTTGAGCTGAGATAAGAGAGTGAAAAATAAAGTTGTAAAAAATGGAAAAATTTGACACATGTAATAGATAAAAAAAGTAATTAATAAAATTGTAAAAGTATAATTTTTTCAATGAAATTCTCATAAAGAATAATTTTGTGACTTCAACATTTCCAAATCTCTTCATTTTTTTCCTTTAAAACAATTAAATTAAATCAATTAACAGAATTGATTATCTTGCTCCCAAAATCGATTATCTTGTCATCGTCATAGAAGTGATTCTCTTCCGCCAAACTCTAATTTATCCAACAAGTTACCATGTATCACTTACTTTCAAAACTGTTAGACATATAGGACTTGACAGTTTAATTTTACTTATATTTCAAAACCAAGGATAATATTTTGGTATTAACCAAAATTGTAAAAAGTAAAAAATATAGTTATCTTTTAGGCTACTATAGTTTAAGATGTGTAACCGTGAGGCCTGACACACCTTGTTTGTTTCAAGGAGTTTGTTGACCAGCGAGTGATAGCGAGAATGTTGAGTGTTCGAATCAAGAGAGTGGAATGAAGTGAGGATCCGTATGAATTTAATTTTTTAATATACAATCTAGATTCTATCTAAATGCAATAAAATAGATTTGATATATGATAAAAATATAGTTCATCGGGTTAATATTGATTAAGATTAAAATTCATATATATTTTTGGGTTAAAATGTTTTTTATTTCTAAATTTTCGTTAAAAACTAAAATTAGTTTCTCTTTCAAATTTTACGCTAATTTAGTATTTCATTCTTAGAAACATGTGCGTGATTTTAGAGTCATTGTAATTAAATTTTGGTAAGTTTAGTTGACATTTTAAACGCATTTTTTAATTAGTATTTAAGTAAAAATGTGTCAAACAGTATAAACAACTCAAATACTATTATGCAATGTGTTTGAAACGTCAAATAAATTTAACAAAATTTAATTAAAATAATTAAATTCACGCATTTATAAAGTTTGGAGACTAAATTGAACAAAAGTTTCAAAGAGAGACTCATTCTGATGTTCGCTAAAAGTTAAGGGATCAAAATCATATTTAACATTATTTTTTAATTAGATCATCTAGATTTGATTTTTTTTTCTAATCAAATTTATTATTGGATTAAAACTAAATTTTATCTAATTTGTCAATAAGATTAAATTCAATGAGATCAATGTGATATATCTACCATTACATCCATTAGATATGGGTTAGGCTTACTCAGGCGGACCCTTCATCTTCAGCCTACTCCAGTCGACCTTAGGTCCTATTTGACTCAGCTCATCCTTGAATGCAATCGACACAAGCAAACCCTTGATGTGCCAACCTATGACTAAGGTCAAGTAAGGGTTTTGGTTAGGGCACAACTCTTGCAAACCTTCAACACAACCAACTCGAGCGGACTCAGCCTGACCTTTGACCCAGTCAAATTAGTCAAATTAGCTTGCCTGGTTGTCGAACAACCGTGGCCAATCTTTGGTCGGGCAAATTTCGATCAAGGACGACTTGATGAACCCTTGGTTAGGTACAACTCGGGTTGATCTTTAGCCAGTGACAACTCTGTTTGACTCTCTTTTTGGAATGCCTCAAGTTTATCCTCAATTTGAGGACCTTAAGTGCAATATGATGTTGGATTTTCAAAACCCTAAAACAATCCTATATATATTTACTCCAAATCTAATTAAGTGGAATGTCTTTTAGATTTTGAAAATCCATAAATTTATCCAATCCAATTATATGGATTGGATTTAAATTCCAAAACCATGGATTTTGATTTAGGATAAATCCATTTAAATAAACCTAAAATAATATGGATTTAGATTATGTTGGACATTATATTAGATCTTTTGTCCACCATTGAAATGAAGTAACGAATTTGTGGGAAATAGGTGTAATTGTATCTTCGCCAAATGGCCCTTCCGTTTTTTCAACTCTTTTTTGCATTTTACCATATATGTGAAGTGAAAGAAATGGATTCTCGGCAGGGAGAATAGATTATGAAGAAGGGATGATCAATTCTTCATAACTAAAATGGTTAAAACATAACACAATTTCAATTTAGTTTTTTCAGAATTATAATCTAATGGGACTTCGATAACTTCAATTCATGTATAATAAAATGGTTTAAGTTTAGTACGAAAAGGCGTGCCAAATTTACGCAACTTTTAAAACTTGTACCATTCGATACACCTTGAAAAGACCAAATATGTCTTCTTCTAAAAAATTACAAACGTGTGTACCATGAAATCCACTTGCATGAACTAAAACCAAACTTCGAAAAGTTGTTTTTGTTTTTAAAACGTGTGCAGCTTTAAATTTTAATTCCCTACATGGCTTTTAATATTTTCCTAAATATTTCATAGTTAAACGTTTTCTTATATTTTGATAAAAATAATGAAATTTTAACTTATTTTATTTTACTTATATTTAGTTTATCATTTTAATAACTCTTAAATTATCGTATTTTATTATTAGAAAAAATTAAAATAAATAATTAAAAAATAATTAAAAATAAATAAATTAAAATATCATTATTTTTTTATAAAAATTAATAATTTTAAGTTAATTTACCCTGTTTATTTTTTGTTTGCGTCTTAAACTAAAAATTTAAGAAATTATATTTTGACACTTATTTTTTTCTCTTACTTCCTATTTACAGCCTGCTTTACAAATAAATAATATTTTTTATTAATAAAAATATTTATAAAGAAAATTTTAAAATAAAATAATAATTTTTAAAATTGTTAAATGAAAATATAAAAAGAAAAAGTTTCAGCATAACAATTTTCATAAACTTTCTACGAATCCGTACATGTAGGAAGGGTTCGAAAAATTTTAATACAATAACCATGATAACTTTTACTTACAATTTATAGTATTTTTAAATGTTTATCTATTTTTTCTTTTTTATCTTTTTAAATTTAAAAATTGGTTAAAATATTAAATATGTTTTTATCTTTTAATTTTTAATAAAAATTGAAATTAACATTTTTTATAAATTTTAAATCAATTTAACTTTTAAAATTTTGTGAATTTAATTATTTAAATTAATTTTTTAAAGTTTATTAGATATTTTATGTATTTTTCTAAATTAATATTAAAGTAAAAATATATTAAATAATATAAACAAACAAAAATATTATAATAAAATATATTTAAAATATTAAATAAAATTTAATAAAATTTGATTAAAAAAATAAATCCACGTATAAAATTAAGAGAATAAATTAATTTAAAATTAAAAACAATTAATTTTAATTTTTATTAAAATTAAAAGATAAAAACATATTTAATCTATTTAAAAATATTAATACAAGTTATAAACAAAAATTATTAAAATCTTTTTGTTACGCTACTTTTACTTTTTCAGTTTGAAATGTTGAATCCGTACATGGTGTAGCAGAGAGTTTCAGAGAAACGACGGAGGCGTGGGACAACGACGGTGAATTTTGAATGAGAAAAGAAAGCAAAATATTTGGTTTATCCAATGGGAATAGAGTAGTGTCAGATCCTTTCTTTGACCTACAAATTAAAGGATTGTCCTATACTACTACTTTTTTATTATTTAAAATTCATAGTACATGAGTGAATTATGACAAAGCTGAGTTTTCTGCAGCTATAATTAGGAAGCATCTTCAGAATAAAGCAAAATGCCGTACCCGTAATTTCAGCCTCTCCAGTAATAAAGTAACAAGAGCATGGTAGGTAAGGTAACTGTTACATATTTTTTCACCATTAAACCATTTCAAAAAATAATTTTCACAAAGTAACCTTTCTCAATATCAAAACATATTATTTATTCAACATATTTGAGAATTAACTTGATCAAAATTTTTAGAAGCTAAAATAATATTTTTAAAATTTATATATTTAATTATTATATATATATATATATAACTTAATATGATTATAATTATAAAAAAAGTTACATATAATGATTGTTCATCGTTTTATAATATTTTTAAGTTTATTAATATTTAAATTATAATTAAATTTTTCACTTATTTTTTATTTTCAATATAAATAATCATATTACTTTTAAAATATTCATCTTTCATTTTATTAATGTGGATATATTAATTTACAAATTTTTAGAAATTTATATTTAAAGTTATTCGATGAACAAAGAAAGTATGTTATCTTGTTTTCATCTTTATCAGTAATTCTTTTTTTATTATTTTTAAAATTTAAATTTATTGTTTTATTTTTCACCATTATAACTATTTAAATAATAGAGTTACATTATTTTCTTTAAAAATAAAATAAAATATACGAAAAATGAAGACAAAAATTATAAGTGTGGGTGCCTAAATTTTTCTTTCTTCCATAACAAAAGAAAATATTTAAACACGAGAGATGAATATAACATATAAAAAAACAATGAAAAATAAAAAATATCTTAATAATTTTTTTCTTTATTATATTTGATTTTATATTTAATTATTTATTAACATTAAATATTGTTATTAATAAAAAAATAAAATATATTTAATTTAATTTTCATTATATTTTAGTATTCTACTACTTAATTTGAAAAGGCATATATTATTTAAAAAATTTAAAAATACATCTAATTAAAAAATAAAAATAAAAGGTTTTGGAGGGTGAAATTCGATCTATTTCGATCACCCATGCAAAACGGACTTGAAATTCGATCTTTACTGGGTTTTTAAGTTTTTAGATCTATTTATCTCATTTTTATTAAATTTTGAAAAAGTACTTATGGAATTTGATTTCCAGAATTTTGAGTAGATTTTTAATATTCCACAATATTTTTTACAAATAGATTTTAGTTTTTTAAAACCGAGTTTTTAGCATTAATCATATTATTTCAGATTGTGCATTCCATTCTTAATAGCTGAATTGTCCTTATGAATTCTGAATGATGAACAAATCTTGTAATAAATACTGTTGATATAGATTATTTGCAAATTTGCTTTCTAGTGATTTTATTGGGAAATAAAAATTGGTAACTGTCATTTGATTGAATATAAAGAAAAAAAAAAGTTAAAATTGAAATTGAATATAAATAAATCCTTTCACGTGAGAAGGGACGAAAAAGTATCAGAAAGTTAAAAATAGGCTCAATACAAACATAATCAAAATGTTAATAACAGAAGGGTTTTGTTTTAAAATAAAGACATTTAATCTATTATGTTATCAAAATAATTAATTGTGATGATTGTTTTATTCTGTACAGTTTTCTCTTTTATGATATAGTAAGAATACTAATGATAAAAAATTTGAGTGTATATGTTGAATAAAGATAAAAAAATTCGTAAATTTATTTTCTTAGTATCAACTTTAAACAGTTATGATGAATGAGATTACGTGTAGAATGATATCAGTAATTTGAAATACTTCTCCTTAAGAAGATACAACAATGTGAATATATCAGCAATGGAAATGTAATGATTTTAAATATTTTTCGGACAGAAAATATACTCATCGGAAAAGTATATAAAAATTTGTGTAACTTTTTCTTCTCAATTTGCTCAAAATGGAACGATTCATGGTGGGGCATGACCATTTTTTCTTCTTTTCACTTTCTTGCTGCTAAGACATTATTAACAACTAGAGAAAAAAGAAGTTTGTTTTCTTTTTCAGTTTTTAATGATATTTATTCCAGAAAAGTTTAAAACCAACACAAAAAATTCAAACTTAATACTTTTGTGACAATTCGTGCTTTACAAAAATTAAAATTGTATATAATACTCATTAAATTGAGTAAATGGTAATATAATAGATTATGAGTAAAATATAAATGGCTAAATTCCATTTTAAATAAAAATTGTTTAGTTTTTATTTCTCTTTCACGGTCTTTGCCAGATAATAGAAAATAGAAACTTTGAGAGAAAAAAAAAGACTAACGTAAGAAAGTAGTTTTTGTTTCTTATTTACACAGGAAAAGCTACAAAAACGTGTAATCGCATTTTTCACACTTCCACTTTCGATGCAGTGCAATAACAACCAAATAAGTTTCACACTCAACACTCTAATTTCATTTAATCAATTAAAGATTACTTTGCTTAAAGAGTGATGAAACTGTATAAGGAAGTTCACTTTTTAAATTGATATAATTTCAAATATATATATATATATATTATGTTTAAGAATGTTCTAAAGATTCTCATTAGGTTTAGCATTAAACAAACGTTTTCGTTTTGTTTTGTTTTTGTTCAAAACTTAATTCCACTAAAAGAAAGAGATAATTTTTAAAGACAAATACCTAAAAGTATCAAGAAACATTACTCAGAATTAAACAAAGTCATGCAAAAGAGCTAGTTAGGCTCCTACTCTAACCCTCTTCATCAGCACATTACATATCTTATTTCATAGGTTTAGGAGCAAGTTAGGTTAAGGTTTCAGGTCTCAACCAATGTAGTACATGGGATTAGGCAACTTAAAACTCCTTAAACCTCTGAAACTTCCCATCAAATCTGTCCACTGATCTCCAACATTTCCAATGATTCTGTAACCACTTTCCTCCAGTTTCCTCCTCTCACTTGCTTTGTAAGTAAGTGTTGATTTCCCAACATACGCAGCTGGATCCCTGAAACCAAAACACAACACGCTATGTTAAAGTCCGCAACTTTAATCACCAAAATCTGTTTCCACAAGAACAACTCATGAAAAAACGAAACTCACTTCAGAATCAACTTCTCCCATTGGTCAAATCCAACATCCTTCAAATTGGCAACAGTGATAGCTCTCTGAGAAACCAATCTTTCGGTTAAAAACACAACCTTGATGCCGAGAGACAGGAGTTTGTCGTACAGCACAAGAGTCTCAGGTAGCGCGTACGCCTCTCCTTCAGCAACCCAGTTTGCAAACGCTGTAGCATTAAACCGCTCCACCCTGTGAAAATACGTAACATAACATGAAACTCATGAAACAAAGTAAAACAAAGAACACTTTCTTTAAACGTACCCGAACCCATGTTTGGAATAGTATTGGAGATTACAGAGCAGAGTCTCGTCCACGTCGAACACAAATACGTCTTTGTCAGTGATGTTGAGGGTTTTGGCGTAAAAATAAGCTTCACGACAAACAGTTTTGGAGTCTGATCTGTATTGATCGCCTAGAACATAGTCTGCTACGAACTGTTGGCATGTTTCTGGGACGGTTTTCCATTTGATGAGGTTGTTTGCTTCCACGCCAAGCCTCCAACTTGCGCATAAAACCTCCGTGGAGTACTGCCCGACATGGCCGGTTTTCAATCGGAGAGGGTACATCTGGTAGTCTGTGGCATGGCATGCTACCAGAACTGTAGCAACGAACAGAAAGAGGACCTTCATTTTTTTTTTCGCACTGTTTCAACTTTCACAAAAGATTTTGGCTTCTTCTACATGGAGGGTTTTGTTCTTTAAATAGACAATATGAAACTGTTACCTGAGGTGTTGAAGAGAATAGACAGGTGAAATTTTATTTATTTTTATTTGTTATTGTTTTAATATTATTGTAATATAATATTAACTACTTAATCGATTACAAAATAGAAAATGTAAGATACATATATAAAGTATTTATGACATAATATAGTTTTTCGAGTAAATATGTAAAAGGTTTAATAATGTGTGAAGTGTTCATTATTACTTTGCCCATTATCTTAATTGTATATATATGGAGAGATTAAATTGATTAAATAAATATTTAATTCAATCCATTTAAGACTTTACCATTTTTAACCTTCGAGGGTTGAATACATTTTCTTCAACTCCCTTTTCTAACGATTTATGAAGATGACTCAAAAGTGTAGTGAAAATAATTTTTATTAAATGTCTGGCTCTTAGTTAAATTGTAAATAACTATAGAAAATAAAATACTATGATTATTAAACATACTACAAAGCTAGATTTAGACATTAATTGCGTTTGATATTTATTTTTAAATATTAAATTAAATTCCCTCAACTAATGTATCAGTGTAAAACACTATAAGAAAATGTCTTGTTAACAAAGTACTAATTTTAGTGGTTATAAATTTTTAGTTACTATAGTAATCAATTTAAATATTAATTTACAAAATAAAAAATTATTCATTACTAAAATAATTATTATTATGAATAAAAAAATTATAATTAATCGTTAAATTAATCACTAATTAATTAATTAGAGACTAACTTAAAAATTAATTCCTTTGGTAACAAAAATCTTGGTAGCTAAAATCTTGATAACTAAATTTTAAAAATTAATTTAAAGATCAACTATAATTTTTTATTTATAATAGTGATTATTTTAGTAATCAGTAATTTTTTATTTTATAAATTGATCACTATAATAACTAACAACTTTTGATCATCGAAATTTTTTGTTGATCAAACATTGTTTTTGTAGTGAAAGAAAAAAAGAAACATAATTAATATAATACCATGTTATTATATAATTCAAAAATGATATAAAACTAAAGAAATATGAAATAAAATTTTATTAAACCTTATAAACATTTACATAATATATCTGATTATTTATAAATGTACACGCCAATTATAAGGTAAAATAATGTAAGTAATTTAATCAAGGGAGATATATTTGGTGTGTGAGAAAAAATATCATTTGTAATTAATTATTTGATTCATTACAACAAAAATCACTTTAAACAACGACATAAAATTGTAATCTAAATTATAAAAATCCTGATCTAAATATTATAACACATATTTGTAGACGTGGTATAGGTGAGTATAGCTACAGGTAATATACAACTGTTTAGTACGATAATACTTTTAAAACCGTTGCTTAAAATATTCACAATTGACAATAATTTTTTCAGGTTAATTTTTAGACTTTACCTACATTTTTAAACCACATTTTTTTCTGGTTTTGTCCACATAATTTAAAGTAACAGCTTTTATGATATTTATGCAACATTTATAAAAATGTTGTTTATTATATGTTTGAGCCACATTTATTCAATCACTGTCTAATTTATTATGATCTAGACTACAAAATGTTATAGTGATTATATTAAATTTAAAGTTTGTTTTTGAAAATATAATTTCCAAAACATAAATATTATAACTTCATAATCAACCATCTTTCAATTTTAATTCATACTAATTTTTATTAAAATTAAAATAAGGTTATTTCGGGATTCACAATATTATTATTTTTTTATCACATTAATTAAAAAGGAGTGGCTTGACTTAGTATAAAATGATAGAAAAATAATATTTTGCATTACAATTTGATAAATCAACGTAATCGCTAGTGATTTTGTATGTATTCCTGCTTAGAATCATCTGTGTAACTAAAAACTCACATACAATAATATATATCGCATGAGATTATTCATCATTTCAATATCTTATATCGCATTAGGTCCTTGGTAAAATGTGATGTTTTGACAGAAAAAGTTAAACCTATATAGGCCAACCAACATGTTTCATTCCACATAATCAACCAAAACAACAAAGAAACAAAAGCTAAGAAAAGATACATTTTGGTAGGCTTCAAGTAAATGGAAAAGGTGAAAGAAAAAAAAAGTAAAAAATGATGTGGGACCCAATATATATATATATATATTTATTATTATTATTATTATTATTATTATTTTGAGTGAAAAGAGATGCAGAAAAAATGGGAGTGTGTAGAGTGTGGCATTGAGCAAGAAGTACATTTGATAAAGACATTTGACAAAGATACACTGCACGAGATTTTTTACCATCGAAAAATGATAAAATAGATGTTCAAAAGAAAAAGTACGTCTAGTCTTATTTCCCATTAATAAGTAAAAAACAAAGACAAGGATAATAACCTCAGTACTAGTAGAAGAAATAAGAAAAAGTTTAGAGAAATTAATAAATCTTTTATATATACTGTACAATCATCAGAAAAAAAAAATCACAGATATCCAATAAAGTTGGCCCATAAATACCATAAATATATTATATAATATTGGTATATTTTAAGCGATTATATAGTGAATCTCTTCAACCAGAATAGACAAGAGTGCAAGAGTATCAAAATTATATCTTGAATCGAACACTTCTTCTAAAAAGTTTAGGATGTGTTTAGTTCAGTACTGAAAAATCGATTTCAGTTGAATCAATTTATCAATAACGTATAAGCAAGAATTAATAACGTAATTTTTTTTAAAAAAATTAATTAATTTTAAAAATCAAACACATATTAATTTTACTTTAAAAAATCAATTCTAATAAATTCTATAACAATTAGATGTAGAATCAAACACACACTCAATTCCAAGTCTCAATTCCATATTCGAATTTTGTAAAAAAAACTTATATAATAGGATTGGATTTGATATTTTTTTAGTCGTAAAAAGTAATAAGTATTCTTTACATGTCTCAAATTTTAATTTTAACATATAAACATGCATTTTAAAATAATAAATGATTTGTCTTTTAGTTCTTTTGAAAAATATGAATAATGATCTTGATGAACATAATTTTAGTTCTAACATAGTGCAATGACTTCTTTTATAAAATGTCATTTTTTTCATTAATATCAAACGAAAATAATTTCAAATATGTATTATGAACTAAATTTGAAACATTTGCAACATAATCTTTGTAGAGTCTAGGGTTATATTTATTTTTGGTCTTTAAGTGAACAATATAATTAGTCTTTATTTGAATTTTTTGTTAATTTCTCAATTTAAAAATGTGTGAATTTAGTCTGTTTAACCAAATTTTGTTAAGTTTATTTATTATTCCAAATACATCTCTCAGCTAACATTGATTTTTTTGTTGACAAATAACTCATCAAACATATCTCAACTAACATTGAATTTAAAATTATTAAAGAGTATAAATAACTCAAATGTTATTATCAGACGCATTTGAAATATTAAATAAATTTAACAAATTTGATTAAAAAAATAAATTCATGTATCTTTATAATTAAATAACTAAATTAGACCAAAACACAAAAAAAATTAAATTAAATAATTTTAAATAAAAATAAAGAAAAAATATTTAATCCTAAGTTTTTAACTTTTTTTTATATTCATTAGTCACGTCACTTTTTTAAATATTTTTAATTAAACTTATTATACATATTTTATTTTATAAGATTGATATTCTATGTAATATTTTAATTGATTATATATATATAGGGGCGGATGTTCATCGGTGCAGGGAGGGGCATGGCCCTCCCTAAATTTTGAATTTTTTTAATTATATATATGTATATAATATTAAAATTTTATTGAATTTTTTAAATTTTAGGTAATATATTTTAGGAATTAATAAAAATTAAATGGTTTTATTTCTTTTATAAAGCACAATATTTAATGTTAATAGATAATAAAGAATAAAAATATTTATACTTAATTTCTTGTTTGGTTCCTGTTTTTGTCAAGAAATTGACACTGAGATTATATTAATCATATCAAAAAGCAAATCATTCATATTAAGAGTTCCAATTTTAATGAAAGAATCATCTATCCGTTTCAAGAAATTTAAGTAAAAGACCAAATTGCATTAATTTTTCAAAAATTTGTGACCAAATTGAGACTAAAAGAATTGGAGGACCAACTTAACATTGTTAAAGGGAAACCTAAATCAAAAGAGTACTTAAACCAAATATTTATTAATATAATTTTTATTTTCCTTCTTATTTTCTTTTTAATTTTTTCACAAATTGTATTAATCTCTCATCTCATATATTTTTTTTTTATTTTAAGAAAAAAAAGTTAGACACAAAATTATTTTTACTTTCATTTCTGATTTATCATCTTCCTTTCTTGTCTCACTTGATAATGAAAACATTATTTTTTTTATCTCATCAGGTTTTTGCTTATTCATTTTTTACGAATATAAAAAAAATGTATCATGTATTTTTTTCATAATTGATTTTTAATTGTGACTTAACTATAATATATTTTTCTTTTAATAATTATATGCCTCAATTTTTTATTAAATTATGATAAATTATTTTTTAATATTATGTACAAAAAATATATATTGATAAAAAATAAAAGAATAAATTCATTATTAAAAAGTGATATTAAAAGGAAACTATTAATGTAAACAAAATATATTATATTTCTTCACATATTTTGAAATATTATAGTCAAATTATTCAGTACAGAAGCAATTTTTTAGAGCAGTATACTAATGAAGAAATATAATGATCTCAAAATTATATTATTTTGACACCTCCAATATTTTTAGTCAAGATCCGTCACTATATATATATATACTATTGAATTGACATGCTTTGAAGAATCTTTCTGAATCCAGAAGTACCGGCTATTGTCTGATAAACGCTGTTACTTTTGTTACTTTATTCAAATGTAATGATTCCATTTTAAATGGAGCAATAGAGAGGGTACGTGTTATAGGCTTTCTTATTTTCCACATAATTTGGGTTCAAATATTTCTCTTCTAACTTTCTTGTCACTTTTGCTGCTATTTTTTTTTTTCAAATTTTGCACACTACGTTCTCTACCCACTCACGTGACTGTACCCTAGGTGACAGACATTCTTCAGCCTTATTTAATTGGTCGTAAAAAAGTTAAAGAATACAAATTTGAAAAATAAACTTCAGCATTTTTTAAATAAAAATTATGTTTTTTGAGATTATTTACATTAAAAGATTTTTTATTTCATTATTTTTCTCTAATAAAAATATCATTTTATATTATAACATTATCTTTATTTATTATTTATCTTAATTAATAATTTTATTTTATTAACTATATAAGTTTCATAAATTTTGTAATACCAATTTCATCACGCTTTATAAATGAATATATGACATAGATTATTGCCGATTCAGAACATAATATATTGCTGTTGTTGCTGTTGAAAATTGGAAGTAGGGATGCTTGTGATCCAAAAATATATGATCACCTGATACATGCAATTTTATTTTGCAGGGAACTTGTTAATTACATTCATAAGACTGAGTTATCAAGATGAGTGTTTTTATCTAAAGCATTCAGAAACTGTTTCAAAGGCTTCCTTTGAAATCAAGATGTGTCTCACAATGTCTTCTGGTGAAATCATATTTGTAAGAAGATTGTTTTTGACCATATCAGAATCATACACAATTTAACCAATTCCATTTTTCATTTATAATATAAGATAAAAGAAGAATCAGGAAGGAGATACCAAGGAGATGAGAGAAAGATATATCAAGAAAAGTGGTTAAACCAACCGCCCAGCAAAACAAAACATAACCTAAAAAGAACACAAAACACATAGGGAAAGAACAGTAATATGAAACAAAGAAATACTAAAGAATCCGCTTAATGAATAGAATAAAATCTTACCCTTCTCATCTATCTCTCAACACTAATAAACTAAAAGCATTGTTATTGAACATATCAACAAAACTAAAATCTATAAACATGCACATACAGTTACATCTGATATAACATTTCATTGAACCAAGATACCAAATAACTAGAAACATATAGGCTCATGAATACACTAATAAGTCGTAATCAAACACAGAATAAGATTCGATTCAAAATTTTTAAAATAATAGATTTATTGATTTTTCTGCTTATAGATTATTCATCTTACTATCTTTAGCTAATAAGAGCCTTCCGACTCATTTGGATTCTTAACAAAACATGCCCGTACACCTAATTCTTAAATTAAAATTGTCATTAAACACATGCACACACAGTTAAATGTGTAGTAGTATTGTCATTAATCATACGAAAACACCAGAAAACTAGAAACATGCACATACAAGCTATGTTTCTAATGCTATTTTGAGTCCAATGTGAAGTGTTATGATCTTGGTCTTTCTTTGTTCAACACAATCGGGAAGTGTGCTATGTCTTCATAGCATTTTCCAATTAAGATATCCCTACAGAATAATGAATCAGGTTCATTAAAGTCATGTCAAAGAAATACGAATCATTAGATTTTGGAAGCCAACGATGTCAACTAGGAAACTCCTTCAAAAATAGCACTGGTTGAAATTGTAATCTAATAACTATGAAGAGGAGAAAAAACAGAAGAACATATTTGAGCGACATGCAAAAACATATTCCGAATCATTTTACCATGAGAATATCAGAATTGAATATCTAAAAAACATTCGCACCCTTTTCTCGATTTGCATAATCCAATCAAAGTCGTGACTTAAGAAGGGAAAGAGTATTAAATAATTAAAATTGGAACTCGGAATCATCCCATTGAAGAACCGCAGAGCCTATGTTCTGTTCTCTTTTGAGCTTATCTTTGAGGAACCAATCACAAACCTTGGCGGCGTTGAGCTCCTCGATTGGACACCCTTCTTGCTCTGATATCACTCTTAGCAAGTTCAGGGATGATATCTGCACCACAAATAAATAAAATTTCAACAGTTTAATGAACATGTATTAAACTGCAAAAAAACTAAAAAACCATTCTTTATTTATACGGAAAAACAATGGACCTAAGAGAGTTACCGTTAAACGGCATAGAAAACGTTCATGTGTACTCAAGCCTGATAACTCGACCAAACCAGCTTCTTCCAGTGACAAAAACGCACGCTTCTCACCCTGGTTTTCTCCTGCGCTGCATTTCACTTGTGTTCTTCTGTGCAGTGTTTTGGTTTGTGGAATAAAGCATGCATGGGTTTGGGTAGTGCTTGGAAGCTTTGAAGGGTTGAAGACAAAGGTTGTTTGAAGAAAAGTGTTACAGGGTAGCAGAGAAATCATTAGTGTTGGTTTAGTTTTTGTGAGAGAACTAAGAGGATGAAGAGTGTTGTGGGAAGGTGCAGAAAGGAAACAGAATATGAGAGTTCAGTTCAGTGTCAAGTTTTGGATTGGGCATTTGGGGCTAAAACATTACAACGCCCCCACACTTATCTGTTCTGAACTTTGCTTTCTATATATATATATATATATATATATATATATATTCTTTTATTGGCTCTAATTTATTATTTTTGTTATTACAGAAACTAATAACTAACATTTATCAAATTAATATAAATTTTGTACTTTTACAGAAGAAAAAACTCCAACTTCATTCATTTAAATAATAATACTTGATTGGTTAAATTTTAATAGACCAATTTAAAAAAATATGCTAACATTAGTTTATTTATTAAAAAAATTCAATTGCAAATGCTGTTTAAACAAGCCCTAGAATGCAAGGGTAGATAAATTGTTCAGTGCACTTTACTAGTGTATTAACTAAAATTTATAGAGCCTACAAAATGAGACAAGACCTACAATCTATGTGTAATTAATCCTGCATTAATATATCCAACTAGCAGAAATGTTAAAAACGAGTAGGAAGTGATTGATGAGTGTATATTGCTAGCATTCTTCATCTGTTAATACGTGGCTCCTTTGCTCACTTTGATCTAAGAAATGAGAGAAAATCAATTTATAAATATAAAAAAATTGAGGTGAACATTAGCCTTTAGTTTTAGACTATGCCACCTAATACACTAGGCAAATTGTTCTATATGTAAGAAATCAAACATGGAACCTAAACAATGGTTCCTCAGATCCGCACAAAAATTTCTCTGGGATTTATTTTCAGCATTGCTGATTCTGTGTAACTTGAAAATTTGAAGTAGGCATGCCTGTGATCCAGAAAATGTAGTGACACTAGGGTGAATCACATGCAATTTCATTTTGCATGGAACTTGCTGTTTACAGATTCATAACTGGGCACACTGAGGACTGCCACAAAAGAAAGAAATGGTGTCAGTCAAAATTTTGGTGTTATCAATCAGTCAAGAGTTTCTTAAAATATGAAAATCATATTACCATCCCCATATGATGCCATGGTCAAAGGTGAGGAAATAATCTTCTGAGAAATTTTGGTGATATCGTTCAACGTGATTTCATCTACAGCCTTCAGGAACTGTTCCAAAGGCTTCCTGAAAAGGTTATGAATACAATTTACAAAGAATTACACTTCCATTCAAGAATTATAACTTTTGAAATAGAGTATATTCTTAGTACAGATTTCTCCACCATTTTATGAATGTCAAATTCGAAATCAACAATTTAAATATTAAACAATAACTCCCAAGAACATGGCAAAGTTTCCCAGGTAGACTAGTGGCAGTATTCAAGTAGCCTATCTTTACTAGTTATCTTAACAATCAAAAGAAGATGGAAGCAACAGCATGTAGATGAAAAGGAAAATCTCAAGGTCTTGAGATTGATTCTTTACCTTTCTCCATAAGTCAAAATCTGCCTTCCAATATCCTCCGATGCAATCATCTACAAAAAGGATTATTTTTTAGCATGTCAGATCCATAGAAATCTAACCAACCCCATGTTTCGTTTAGAATATAACACAAAAAAGAACACAGGGCAGAAGCATGCTATCATGCTGTATCCACAACAGTTTCAGAGGCTTTCCCCGCCTTAGACTGGACTTTCATCCCTCCAAAATACAGTATTTCTAGCTGAAAGAAGGGAATGTAGTGGATTGGGCCAAAGGTGCAATTGAAAGTGGAAAATATGGGAGATGGAGAATTTGGTTGAAGGTAAATAAGGATAATTGTGAGGTGTACAAATTGGGGAAGAGAATTGAGGTAAACTTAGTTGAGATTGCTTCATGCAGTTCCTGGGTATGTTTCTCTCTTTTAATCTTGATATTCAATGTGTTCTCCGAAGGATCTTTCTCCGTTTTAAGGATCAAAGCTTACCTTTTTGTTGGATAATAACATTTGATATCCTCAGTTCATATCATTATGCTAGACAGGACTAAAAGAATTTGGAAAAAACTGATGTCCCTTGAAGGATGCACAAACAATGGAGTCTAAATGAAAGAGAAACTACCAAAGTATTTGGAACATCACAATTATGTAAAGCAGAAAGACAAGATCATACTCTAGATTCCAGGTTCATTAGAACTGCAGACTTTGTGGATTTTTTGGCTCGGTCAAGCTGCACCTGTGTAACTGTCATTGCAAGAAGTTCCAGTTTAATTTTGCACAAATGAAAATTCTTACTAAAATACTTCAGAAACAAGAGAGAAGCAAAACCTTGTCCAGGGGAAGCAATTGCTATTAGTTCTTTGGCTGCTATATCCACAGCCTTTGGCGCAAAATCAGGGCTCTACATCCACAAATTTGAATGTGTCAAATTAACATATTAAGCAGAAACAATTAATTATGATTATTTTGAAGAAATAATTGCTTAATTTTTACAGTTTCCTCCAAGATTTTGAAAAACAAGCAATTATTCCATTTTAAAAAAATGCCGTCACAAACATGCTCTAAAAGTGATTTTTTTTTTCTGATAATTATTTTGAAGAGGAAAGGAGCTGTAAACCCAAGAAATTCCCCTAACTGGATAAAGGAAATATATACAATACAGCACCCCACCCTATTGAAAAGAAAACCCTGTGCTAAAGAGCAGTTAGTTAAAATAGTTCTATTTGGGCAGTTCAAGAAGTAAGGAATTAGATTAAATTGGAGGATAATGTAGAAACGGTGGAACTCAGATTTTGTTGTCATTTGGGGATTGAGTATTGGTTGGCTCAGTTGTAAAAGGGAAAGAAACACTCTGAAGGCGAACACTTGGAAGTAGAATTCTTCTCTTAGGCCTTCTTGTAATTAAATTAACACCATGTGTAAAGGAACGTCAGAAACAATTGTGATTTTTTGCTTACAGTGCTTGCATAAATGCCAAACAATCCTGTATTATTGAAGATGCTGTTGAATGCAGAAAAAGATTGAATCTGTTGATATTCATTCAGCACACGAAGATCTGGACGTATTTGTACATGCAAAACAAGTTAAAATATTAGAATTGAGAATGTATGAAAATAAAATGACAGAAGTGAAGTTTCGCATTAGACAGATAAGTGTTACTCGTCCAATGGAGAAGTTAATTAAATATAATGCCAAGGTTAAAGCATATATCTGACCAAACTAAACAGTGAACAAGACATTGGTAAAACTTACATAGCCTTGAGTGCATCCCTTTTCCAGGGCCCCCTGCTGAAAAAGACCCACCGCCTCCCATAAGCATCTGCGCAAAAAAGTGCTCACTTATTGTGTTCTTCCTTTTGGTACAACAAAAACAAAGATGAAAAAACGAATACCTGTAAAACAGTCAAAACTATAGCATCTTTCTCTTTGTGCCATCCACCTGGAACTTCAAAAGCAAGAGCAACATGTGTACCCTGCCCTTGAAACATATCTTAGCCGGTAAATAACAATGTTTGAAGGGGATTAAGAAAATGTAAATAGTGTTATATAAATACTTGTACGCACCCCTGATTCACCATGACGGCGAAAATCACCTCCAACATAGACAGATTTAGGTTCATCGGGACGGGGGACATTTGGTAGATCAGAGAGAAGTGGCTCAGCAATAGATACAAGTTCTTCATGCTCAACCCCAGCTGCTGCAAGTACCATTCTAGGTGCAGTGTAATTCTCCTGATTTTATACATTCCGCAATAGTTAGATTCTCAAATAGATAAAGAAAGGTGGAAAAGCAGAAAAAGAAAATGGAAAAAAGTTATAAATGTCTCAAATTAATACTGGAGGGTTCATGTAGGATCAGAAAGGATAACATATCTTACAGCAACAAATTCCTCCAAACTGGGGCCGTCCAATCTGTTCAATGCTGCTTCAGGAGCCAGGAGAGGATAAGCCAATGCACCAGAATAACCAGCAGAGTGAATTGCTTCCAAAAGCAAGCCCTGGGGATTGTTGGACAGTTCTCCAAGCTCTGCTTTCACCTTCCGAAGCTGTTTCATTTGGTAGACAGTTCCACAAGTTCAGAAGGAATCACATATCAGCCATCAAAATAAAAAACCATATTTGCAAAATAAGATGGAAAACTTCCATTTAGATTCCTTAGTCAGTTAGGATCCAATTGCAATGCATGAGGCTTACAAAATATATATAACTTCATATTCAGTATGATTTAGTATAATTGGAGCTAAGAAAGGTAGAACATATTGCCTACCTTTCATACACCTATGTTAGACGTGATTAAAGTATAGCTACACATATAGGAAAGGTGTTTTATTTTCGTTTTTTTTTTTAAACAAAAAAGACAGGGCACTTAATATTCTCTAAAAGAAAAATGCATGTAATTGTTCATCCATCCTACTATGGATTATAAAACAGAGAAAAGCCTGTTCATTAGCTGAAGAACATGACTGAGCTTGCTGACTTAACAATTACATGATCAGTAATGGAGAAAAGATAAACATACAAAAATAAATACCTCTTCATTGACCTCCCAGTCCAAGAATGCAGGGTTCCTTACACAGTCAACCAATAGTTCCACCATTTGTGGAACATAGGTTTTCAAGGCGTCAAATGTATATCCCATTTGCTCCCGTGAGGCTGAGGCTCCAATGTTACCACCAATTGCTTCTACTTCCCTTACAATACGAAAGTGACTACGGTTTGTTGTGCTTTTGAAAGCCATTCGCTCCAGCAAGTGTGAAGCTCCACTTGATAATGGTGTCTCATAGATGGAACCACAGTCAAGATATAAACCGATTGAAGCAGCAGGGTTCTAATTAACATGCGAAATGAAAAACAAAATCAATATGCAAACCAAATACCTCAAGAACACCATTACCTTATAGTAACTTTGGCACTGAAACACTAAGATGGCAACAAATTAGAAACATGCCCATAAAACTAAACCTTAATATCATATAGTAACATTGTTATTCAAGATGCCAAAAAAATATAAACATGCACATACGGTTAAATCTGAGAGCAACATTGCCATTGCACACGCTAAGACGCCAAATAACTTGAAACATACCAGACAGTAATTCTTATAGTAACGTTGTCATCAAACATATCATACGTCAAATAACTATAAACATGCACATAGAGTAACATTGTCATTCAACATAACCAGACACCCAGAAATACTAGACTCGTGGACACACAGTCAATTTTACAAATTTTACAGTAGCAGTGTCATTAATCATATCAATATACTAAGAAAACTAGAAAGATGCACATACAGGCGAGGTCTCTGATGCTATTTTAAGTCCATTGGAAAGAGTTGTGATCTTGGTCTTGCTTTGTTCTACAGAATCTGGGAGTGGATCTGGGAGAACAACACCACCGAGGGGTATATCCAGAGAAGGAAGAGAACTAGAACGCTCCCCAGTAAGCCAGCTAAACAAACCACCCTGGGAAGTCCTTGCAGCTACAGCGGCTGATGTGGAAGACCTAGTGGATCCCAACTTGCATCCATGGCCCTAATCACATGGTTTCATTACACAAAAATCACACAAACAGCACCAGCATTCACCGGAAGAACATAAATTACTCCATGACACCAATGCCCCCGAAATTTTTCACGGGAATAAAAAAACAGCAGATTATAACATGAAAAACAACCTAGGAATTAGCAAAACCCGGTTGGATGAAAAACAATCCTGCCCACCAAACTCATTTCCCAGAAAATCAACAAAATGACATTTTTTGCCCATCAAAATCAAATTTTGTTACCAGGGTAAGATCCAAAATATCTGGTGGAGGGATTTGAGTCCTAAAAAATGATTTGGGTGCAAAAATAAATAAAAATGAATGATTATGGTGTTAGTAATGACCTTGAGATGGCTTCTGAATGAAGAAGCTGCTGCTCTGTACATGGCGAGGAGAGAAGAGGAAGAGAATGAATCCCAAAATCAAAATGGATGTGCTTTGTGTTCCTTTCACACCGCCAATAAGCAAGCCCTATGAAGCTGGGAGACGCACCAAAGAGAATCACTTCAATTTGGAAACAGTCAATTATTTTTATTTTAATCAAAATTAAAATAACTATCAAGACGAAAAAGGACTGAGCTGAAGTTACTTGGGCTTTTAGAATCCGACCCAGTAAAGTTGGGCCTCACAAGGCCCGAACATAAGGTGATCCATGGATAAACATAAGGTGATTCTTACATCTGAATAAACAATTTATAACCCTAAAAAATGCTTTAACACTTTAACTTTTAATAAAAAATAATGTAACGAAGAATTTTCTTGATATTTGAGATTTTTAATATAAAATATTCATTCAAACTATGTCATCAACACATGTAAACAATCAAACTTAGATCATGATCGCCTTTAATTTGTTATACCCTCAAGATAAAAATAAGATAAATAATTTTTCATATAACTAGCCTATTTCAAATTATATACAAGCTTTATCAGTAAGTTTGAAGAACGGAAGATAAATTAAGTATAAGCATCAAATTGGTGGTATAAAGGGTTATGAAGTTGTTAGTTATTTGAAATTTGATAACACTAGCAATAGCAAATAAATGAGAATGAGAAGGTTATTGTCTTCGACCAATCAACCAAACTTGATCGATCCTAAAGACATTACTGCACAACGCCAAGCATCAAATTATAAAGCATTGTCACGGTTTATACATTGTGTCAAAATATCGGATGTATAATTATCGGATGTATTTTTGGATGTCAAGAATAAAATTGATTGGTCTGATTTAATGCCGTGATTTTTAAGTATGAAAGTAACCGATAATAAATATCACTTAAAAATGCTTTAAGTGATAATTATCGGATGTCAAGAATAAAATCTACCACAAGTAATAAGTGGATACATATGTATGAAAGTAATCGATAATAAATAATTTACCACTTCTTAAATAATGATTGGGTGAGAATATTATAGTATTTATATTCATGTATTCATTACTTGTAAAAAATTTATTTTTATTAGGTTAAATTTAATTTATATTTTATTATATTAAATTTAATCAAAATCAAAATCAAAATTTAATTTAATTTATATTATATTTTTTATTTTTTATAATTTTAATTAGATTGTTTTTTCAAAATTTATATATATATATATATATATATATATATATATATTAAATATATATATGTATTTTTATATGCTCGTCAATTTTAAAAAGATTACAAATATTTTTTAAATGAATATCCAACGGATAACATATTGAATTTTTTTGTTGTAAGTCAATAGCGCATGAGTACTATTTGTATCTATCCATTCTCATTCACAGATAATTATACAAAATTGAAAGACTATCTTGAATTTTTGTAAGACATAAATTTAACATGATTAATGGACAATTGTAGGTTGATACACAAAAGTTCATTTGACATGATTTTTGTAATAAAAGAATGAAGAATAATGTGTCAAATGAATATAGAAACATGTAAAAGTTTTTTTTTCTTAATTAATAATAATTGTTGATTTAAAAAAAGTGAGAAGTAATACAAGGTGATATATTTATTGCTTTAGGGAGTTAAATATAAGAATTTAATATAGTTTGTTTTTGATTTTATTTTAATTTAATATAATTTGTTTTCATTTTATTTTAATTTAATAAAACTAAACTACATCAATCTATTTGAATTAACTTTTGTAATTCTATAGGTTAAAATTATTAAACATTATGTATGAAAGACTTGTAAACATCTTTTTTTTACTATATAAACTTAAAGTGTCGAACAAATAGGCATACAACAGTTATCTTATGATTATGATTATATTCATACCTTCAATGTTATTTCATATTTATAAATAAATCACACAATTTTATAAATAAAAATTATAATATGAATTATATTTTGATAAAATAAATATATAAATATATTATATAAAAATAAAATCAAAACATGAAATAAATTTTTAAAAAATATTCATGCATGTTTAATATTATGAATATGTAATAAACTTCTAATTTAGTACATTCTTTAAATTAATTAAATAAAAATGTTAAAATAATGAAACATTTAATAAGAGTTGTGATTATATATATATATATATATATATATATATATATATATATATATATATAAATTCAGTTTCAGAGATAAGTACCAATTCAATTTATAACTTTTATATAAAAAATAATATTAAATTTCACATTAAAACTTTTTTAATTTATATATTTTTTAAATAATAATTAAAATTTTATAAATTAAAATTAATATAATAATCAAGAAAACAACATTGAGAATCAACCCATCAATTCCTATTGCATAAAAAGAGGAAGAATTTAACATTATAACATTACATGGGTAAATAAATTTTGATATTTTGTTTTATTTATTTTTTCTTCTAATTCTTTTATGATTATGATTATAATAATAATTTTAATGTTATTTCATATTTATAAATAAATCACATAATCTGACAAAAAAAATGATAATATGAATTTTTTATAAAAATAAATATATTGTAAAAAAACAAAATCAAAATATAAAATAAATTTTTAAAAATAGTCATTTTAATTCTTAATTTATATCGCTATACTCCAATACAATAGACAACTTGCTAATTTAAAGAAAAAAGTAAATCTGAAAATCCAAAAAGATTAACTTTAGCTTTTGTTTTGGATCAATTTTAGATGATATAAAATTGAAATAGCCGTAATAATTCAATATATTTGTTACCCATGTTTGGCCTAGAGGGTAAAAATAAAAAAGTCTTACCACCGATCACCTCATGTTTATCTTAATATTATTGATTAACCTTTGATCAGAGTAAAATACATCAATAATTACACCATTTTATCGCTTGAATAAAGTAAATAGGTGTTTCAAAATTCAAGGTACGAAAAATTAATGAATAAATAAAAACAAATAGATAAGTGGAATAACATGTGCATATCTAATGGTACCAACATCATGCGAATTAAAAGATTTATATAAATTCACAACCTACATCATCACTACCTCCTTTTCATCATTATATTGGGAAATACAGTGTTAATAACCTCTTTCAGATTTCTGCAACCAACGACTTTCATCTTTTCTAAACCTTCAGTTCCTAAAGCTTTTTCAGCCACCTTGGGCACTATGCACATTCTGAAACCCAATTTGGCAACGGTATATACCCTTTTATCCATTCTATGAACCTGTACACGTAAATAACATAATGAAGAACAGTTTAGAATTCATCATACAAACAATAACTTCACTGGAATGTCATTATTTTGAAATGTTGAGATGACACAGAGGACAACAGGTATGAGATCTAATCTCAAAGAAACAGCTTTAATCTTATGCAAATTTTTAATCATTGAATTCAAGATTGTATTCAAACAGCTTCAAGATTGTAATCATTGAGCTCAATATTGTATTCACTATTCAGAAAAATCACAAAGAAAGTCTCACCATGCGAAGCTCACCACCGAGGCCAATTTCACCGATAAATGCAATGTCATTTGGAATTGGAATTTCCAAGCAACTGGAAAAAGGGAAAAGAAACAGACATAATAAATTCAACTAATTCAGATTAAATCTATAACAGTACATTAGAACATAAACCCTATGGGAGATAACATGCATAAGTGCAACATATGTTTAACTCTATAAATTGGATGCAAAATTCACTGGTCAATAACATCCTCCTAATCCTCTAATGACAAATGAAACACAAACCTGCTGCAAATTGCTGCTGCTATAGCAAGATCTCCAGCAGTCTCAGCCAGTGTCAATCCACTAACAACATTCAAAAACACAGCCTGTTGTATGAAGACAAGGATATAGAATACAGTCAATACTAATATCAAAATGAAAATATATCTGCAGGTTATATTATGAGCACCAAACAGGCAACGGACTATGTTGCTGGTTTCATAGTTCAGTGACGTGGTGAATGACTGTTTTAAATGATATGTTAACTTGCAAAAGTTTTGCTAGAAAACATCATATGACCTTGCAAAAAACAGATAAAGAATCCAGATGTGAATATCTTTTGGTTTTGTCAATCTTAACTCATTAAAAGTCTAAATTCTCAAAAGCAAAGATGCAGAGAACACTAGTATATCTTTCACCCCACCGACAAACACAAACTAGGTTCTTGAATGAAATTATTCAATTCTTGCAACCCAAATAATATAAACCAAGTTAATATCAAAGATACATGCTAGTTGGCATTGCCATTCCCATATTTGGTATTAGCTTTGCTAAGTTTATTCAATTAGGATTTAATTCTGTTGAACTTAGAATATTGACATTCATAAATCAGCTCACATGTTCTCGGAGACGAAGACCAGCTTGCTTTATAAGAACCTGCAGTTTAAGGGGATGTTAGACGTTCAAAAACTGTTTTAATCCTCTTCAAAAAAACAATTTTGTTATTCACCTTCCATAAAGATTAGAGAAAATACTAAAAATAAGCATATAATACAGAAGTAGTAATAAAAATACCAACAAAACAAGAGGCACTAACTCACGGATATGATCATATCAGCTCTATTTAATTGGATACCATTAACTTGCCTTGAACCTGTTGAACTAGAAAGACAAAGTGCCTGCAAAATAAACTAGAACTAACTAAACAATTCTTTGAAGGATGTCAGAGTAGAAAAAAAAGTCAAAGGATTCTGATATTATATTAGAGTTCTTGGTAGTTTTCTTCATTGACACGAAGAAAAAAATGAACACCACAAACTGAAAGCCGCGACAAGTAAATCAGAAAATTTCAGTAAGAATTCGTCTGGATTGACATTGTAAGCATTCATAACTTGTATTTCTTTTAATAGCTACAAAATCATATTGTTATTAGCTCGTATGTTCAACCCAATATAATTTCCAACTGACAGTACTGAAGTGGAAAGTATAGAATGGTAATTTCACCACAACACCATGTATTTATATTTGAACCAAAATTCTGAGAATGAAAATAGTGCTTTGCCGGCACAGATTGAAGAGTGCTCTGTAAGCATCATTTCTTAGAACGGCTTCAATTTGTAAGATAACACAAATGATGACAAGGGTGGTCGTCACGATGTTTCTAAAACCAGAACTGCCATGGTAGGAAATTCATACAGTGCTTGACAATTTAAAATATTTAATATCATGAAAGAAAAAAAAAAGAAAATACCTGAATTTCAATAAGAAATGTCCGGGACCCATCCATGATTACAGCAACAGCTAGTCCAGCTAAAACTTCTGAATCCAGATGTTGCTCACTGAGAAACATTTCACTAGCATTTGAAATAGCCTGAAGTCCTGAATGTGACATCTCAAAAACTCCAAGCTGACCAAATACATCAAAGACAAAACAGATCAAACATATATTTTTTTCCAGATAAAATAATTATAGAGTAAAAATAAGCCTCAGATAAATAACTACAACAAACTTGACATACTAATAGACAAGGAAGCAACTTTCTATGTTGCTATAATGAGAAATGAGGAAAGCACACGTAAAAGCCTTCAAAATGCAGCTTTTAATCCTTTACATGGAAGATATTACATGTCACCAAAAATCAGTTCGCAATAGCACCAACTTACTGCCAAAAGTGCATTTGGCCACAAAACTACTCTCCTTTGCATAAAAATAAGAGTATTAAAAAAATTTAATAATCAAAACTGGGTTTTGAATTTTTGTCTTTCAGCCAAGCATCTGTGACGAGTTTATTATCGCATAGTCAACATGAACAAGGGTGGACTAAGATAATTTTTCATGACCTTTTTCCGTTCATTACAACATTAAATAGTAATACAAAATGAGTCATTGACGAGAATAGGCAGATAGTTGCAAAGGTGCAAAATTAAGCACAGCTCAAAGGTGAAAACAGATACAGATCCAGAAGAAGATTCTAATGCCTGCCAGTACACACTATTCAAAATATTATCTATTCCATTCAGTTAGTTCACTGAAAGTATTTCTAAAAATAAATAAATAAATCAATGACTAGCATAATTATAGTGGCACACCTCATCTGTGGATCCAAATCGGTTTTTCACAGCTCGAAGCATACGATGGGAAGAGTATTTCTCACCCTGAGTAGTAAAACAAACAAACAATGAGCACAGGAAACATATGGTGATTTAGAAAGGCCAACAATAAGTATCATGAACAACATATGCTAGGTGTTACACAAATACATACAAAACTTCCAGATTTTAATTTAGAAACATAGCAAAACCAATTTTGAAAAGGGAATATGAAGTATTGTGTCATGAAATCAAAAACAGATTGAGAATGTAATTATAATACTGTAGACAGCAATATTTTCTTAGATAATTGTCTTGATAACTAAGAATAGAGCACTTTTTGTAGTGTAATATTATTACCGTTCCCTTCATATCATACTTTTATTTACTATTTATTGAAACTTTTCAATTTTTCATTCATACATACTATAACACCAATATTGGTACTTGCACATGTTACAAGAGCACAACTGAAAAATAAGGTAATCTGTGAAAGTAGATGGATATCAAACAATATAACTAGTAATAAAATTTGTGATACACCAGGTCCATCGGACGTCACCACAAGCATTCTCTTCTAAAATTTGGTAAGAGTGTCCCTCCTCTTGTTAAAACTCAATTTTGTACAGTGGAACGCCATAATGCACAAAAAGATATAATAATGACAAAAAATCAGTAATGAGACACATGAAGGCTTTGCAGATTTAAGATGCCTCAAGCAATAACAAGTATAAAAGGAAAATGAACAACAAGAAACATGCCAAGTAGTAGAAAGTTTAATGATAAGCACAGATAAGCTATACTGACTGTTCAAAGAAAGAAAGTTGTAACAAGATACCAACTTCCATATACAGAACAACATCAACAATATGCTCCAAAACTCGAGGTCCTGCAATGTCTCCAGATTTTGTCACATGTCCAATCTGAAATATAAAACAAAAAGGTAAGAGACACTAGAAAAAAAGAAATAAATCCGTGGACATGTGAATCAACAATTCAAAGCCCTTTAACAGAAATGCCACAGGTGATCCATTATTACATAATACACAAGTACTCAGCCGTTTTAGGTTCACTAAGAGAATATTAAAGAAATTCTAAATTTACCAAAAGATAACACTGAGAAGAAAAAAGGGCATATCAGGAAGATTGCCATCCTATAACAAGTGTATATCATCAAAATATTACAGTATGTACATGAATAGATAAATGATTCACCACTTAAGTACAAGCACTAAATTAATCTAAAACGTATTGTTCAAAAAATTGATTGACATGTATGCTCACCAGAAGAACTGGGATGTTTGTCTTCTTTGCAAATCGGAGTAAAGCTGAAGTGCATTCTTTCACCTGTCTCACACCTATTAAATGTCACGTACAATGGAACAAAGCATTTCACTTCACAGTCAAGAAGGTATAGCAGATGGATTTTTACATTTTTGTTACAGAAAAATTAAACCTATCTTACCCGTGACTTTAAATACAAGTGAAGTAGTGTGATAAAGTAGAATAAATTAAATCATTAAATAATTTAAAGCAACGGAAAATTACGACACCAAGACTGTCCGCTTCTTATAATAAAAAATAATGATTTTCCCACCTGCATAATCCCTCCAGGACTTCCCATTATTCCTTTTAAATAAACAGTTTGTATTGAATCAACAATTAGAGCCCCAGGGGAGAGATGCTGAACTTTCTTCAATATGTCCTGAAGAAAAAATACAATAGTGTTGACTTCTTTACAATACTCCTGACAATTAATTATCAAGAATAACGTTTTAAGCAAAACATACTTTTTTATAGCAATAAGTAACATTATCACCAAAATTCATGTAAAAAAGTAAGCACAAGAAAATACTAGGCACCTCAACATCATTACTTGAGTATAAATAAATATCTGATTGAATCCTAAGACGATCTGCTCTGTTACCAATTTGCTCAACACTCTGTAACATGAAATGCCAAAATTAACATAAATGCAAACTACATAAAAAAGTACAACAAATAACAGCTGTAAATCAAAGGTGACACTAGACTACCCATCTTTGGCATAATAGAATGGAAACAAAAAGGCTGATAAAATGAGGCTTACCACTAATTTTCTACAGCTTAGCATCAAATTTATTACTTTCCAATCATATAAATGCACTAATAAAAATGTATAAGATTTTTAAAAGCCCTGAGAGCTTTTAACTTCAGCAATTTGGAACATCAAAGTTTCAAAATTTAAAACTAGTAAAATACTTGGTCAAAGCACCTCTTCACCAGAGACATATACAACTGGAGATGCTCCATCATCATGGTGCCGTTCTGCAATAATTGAAGCTATCTTCCGATCCAGATGTTAAAATTAAAACAAATGTTAGCCCAAATCGGCCAAGTCCATAAAAGAATACAAAAAGAAGTTAACCATCTAAAATTGTAAAATCCAGTTTTACTATCCCAGTGGCCAGTATAATTCGTACCTGCAGCAAAAGAGTACTCTTCCCAACACCAGGATCACCACCAACTAAAGTCAATGAGCCTTCAACAACCAGATTTATAGACAAAGTTAGCCATTCAATGCAATTGGTTGTGAAGCTTCAGGTGTAGTTGGATTAATAAAAATATGAGATCTTATTGTATAGCTAGAAGAAGCATTCAGATGAGAATTTAAATATTAGGATCATAGGAAGCCCGTGAAAAAAAAGAGACCAGAATGAGAATCCATAAATAATATACCAATAACCACTATCCATCCTCGTAGAAAAATCACCAGATGTTGCAACTTTTTAAACAAGTCTAGTCCCATCAAATAAACTATTCATTTCAAACATGATGAAGACAAAATGTTTGTAAAAAAAGGATGAACCAGTGCACAAGGCTCGCAATACAAAAAAACTGTGCAAAACTAACAATAAACTAATAAGAGATGTAATTGATCTCTACAATTAGAATAGAAAAAAAGCTACATTTTATGGAAATAAATCAAAGTAGAATGTTAATACAGTTCTCAGCAAACAATATCTAACTAAAACCAGAACAAAAAAAATCCCAATCAAGAGACCATGGTGTTAAACACCCTTGCTACAGATGCATCTAACAATTTTTCAGCTGAAAAAATCTTTATACATGCAGAAAAAAAGGAAGGAAAAAGCAAAAAAAATCTCAATGTCAATAGTTGATGGCATAGCATATAGTTAAGAAATGAACCAGACCTGGTACTAGACCACCACCAAGCACTCTGGAAATTTCATCTCCAAATGGACCAGACCTGAAATTAAAGCAAGCTACACATTATAACCCTTGAAAAAGACACCAGATTAATGTCAGTACTAACTACCGAGTGCTTCAGATGATTACCAGATGATATTCTTCTATTTTAAATGCTTATGAATGAAGGAGACAATTTTCATTAAAAAGGTATCGTGATTCAGAGCTTTCTTGTTACAGTTTGATTTTGTGAAAAATAACCTTGAGTATCTTTTACATAAAAATCTATAACTACATTTCTTGTTTAATTAATTTTTTGTTAAAATATCAGAACCGAAGACAGAACACCAACTTTTAGATTAATATAAGAAATAACCTTGAGTATCTTTTACATAAAAATCTATAACTACATTTTACAATAAAAGAAAATAAAAGCACGCTTTATATAATTGTAACCATAGGAATTTGAGTTTGAATCTAATTGAAGTACTTAACCTCAAATGTTAGTTCAGGGGGTAAGGGTCACTGCTCAGTTATGTATACCACTTTTCCATAATGTCTTTCTTGTTTATTGGGTAGGTTTGGCATGAGAAACTACCACAATCTCACACACACATAAAGAAAAATTGTTAAGGGCAAGCCCCAAAAAAATGGATTGAAATGAATAAAAGATGTTCATCTTTAGAGATGTTTGATAAAACCATTCTATCTTTCGCCTAAATCAAATAGCTTAAGCTTTTAAGCTAGTTAGTTAGTTCCAAAATGATATAAGCCCCCACTTTTCTAAATAAACAGTTGAATTCAAGCTCAGGGTAGGGGGGCTTGTACATTGTTTACAAGTCAAGCCCAACGGGCTCTTGGATGAGTGTTTTAGAGATGCAATAAAACCCTTCAGACACACATCTCCATCTGTTTAAACTTTAGAGAGAGCTAGTGCTTGACAATTGGAAGTGGCAAATCATGCAAATTGGAGATTCATAGAGAGAGAGAACTAGGGAGCGATAAACTCTTCACCTACCCTAAATCCATAATACAGAATGGCAATGGACTTTCCTTTCCTACTCTTCAAGTTTTAGTCGCAAAGAACAAAAGTTCAGTTGAGCCTAACATGACTTAAACAGTGTAAGATCAAAAGTATAATGATATATAAAGTATGAGCCCCTGCATCAGTGCAACAATCACTCTATTGACACCTCTCATTTCTCTCTACCTTTCTATTTTTACCGATACGTATACATCTGTCTCTCTTCTACGTCTTACTGTATCTAGGTGTATACAAACACAACACAAAGTGTCAATTATGAATCATTTTTGGACTCAAACTGGAATAGAATGCACTAAAATGTTTCCAACTTACAAAGGCCTCAAACAAGACCTTTGATGTTCACTTACCATTACTAGACAAATATATAGAGATAGGGAAACTTACAAAGGAATTCTCCAATGGTGATGATCAAGTCCCCGGTTTACCTCTGCCAATCTCAAGGGACGTAACTCTCCTTCCTGTTGCGGTAGCCACGATCCCACGCCATCCTCTAATACTGAAAACCCACTAATCATACTACCAGCATCACTGCTGAATTTGGCCTCTTTCATAGTTCCTGATACATTGCATGAACGGCACACGCCCCACCATTGTCCTGCACTGTACCCACAATTGCTGCAAACCCATTCAACTTTCTCCTTCGACTTCTTCTTCTTCCCAATAACAACCCCCCCACCACCATCACTACCACCCACCACTCTCCCTCTTTGCTTTCCCTTTCGAAATTCTTCATCAAACTTAGCATTGGTTGAATTGGGGTCCTGCGGGGTGTCATTGCCAAAGCTTGCACTTACTTTTGGATCCGCCCTGCGGAGTAGGAATGGAGGGAAACTACAAATGGAGTGGGAAAACATTTAGGAATATAATTAGGGTTAGGGTTTGTGTCAATCAATTTCCAGCGATCAAAGATTCAATGTCATCAATTATCTATTTAATCTTGAATAATATAAGTAAAGGAAGAAACATAGACAAAAAAAAAGGTTAAATAAGAAAAAACTTATACATAATTTTGATGTTGTATTTTGTTTAACTCAAACTTTCGTCTCTTGTTTTAAAACAAAAAACATTTACTTAAATTATTTTGGATAGTTGTAATTATGATTTAATAATCAATTTTATTTATATTTATTCCCCTTTTGTTAATGATGTTTATTTCTTTTTTACTAATTAAATCACTTTTCTTGATACATTATATTAAATTTAAAATAGAAAATTTGTGTTTTTATATATCGAAATTATATCATAAAGACTCTACAATTTTTTTTTTCACTCTCCTATCTTCAGCTTAGATATCGTCTCGGTCCGGAAAAAAGATCTCATGTGTGTAATTTTATATGATATCGGATTATACATAGTACAAAATTAAATATCCATAATTAAGTATTACATTATACATTGAAAATAAAAATATTTTTAGTTTGAAATAGAATTATAAAAAATCATGAATTAAACAAAATAAAAACACCAAAATTGTATAGAAAAGTAGTCATAAATTCTTCGACAAAAAAAAAAAGTGAGGATTAATAGAGAAACGAGGCAGAAAAAAAAAAAAACCAAGTGTTATGTTTTCACGTGATTTTGGAAGTACTTACCAAATTTCGAAATTCCATAAGCAATGAAAAAATTGAAAATAAATATAAATAAGTGATAACTTGGTATAAATAGCCCTAACTTTATAGTACCATGAGTGTAAATAGACATTTAACCCAAAATTTAATTACTTCAAAATTCATATAGGATTCTCTTGGTTAATTTAAATAATTAAAGTCATTTAAAATTTATAATAACAAGATTTATTATTTGTTTGGTCAATATAACCATTATTATATTATTTATTAATATGTCTAATTTCACAATATATTTCTCTAAGTCAATGCAATCTCACATTCCAAGTAATAAATATGTCAATTTTCTAAAATTAAATATATTATTTTCTTAACAAAAGAAACATAGAAAGGTTGAGAAAAAGAGTTTTGGACTCGACTACTCAACTTTGTGTTTTCACGTGATTTTGTAAGTGCATACCTAATTTCAAATACACTCATAGTTAGATTTCATTGGACTTCCATAAGCAAAAAAAAATTGAAAATTAATCTAGATAACTTATTAAAATCAAAATTTATTGAATTTATTTCAATAATTTTTTTTTTCTCAGAATTCCGTTCAACTTGCACTTTTTGATATTTTTGTTTATCCAGTCACACCAAAATTGATTATTGGTTACGAAGAGTCTACGAAGAAAAATGTTGAAAGAAAACATTTAAAAACAAATATTTTAATGTTTATATATTTTAAATTTTATGCATGTATATCATATATTTGACTCACTTATCATAGACGAATATTAGGGGTTATATATAATTTATGTCATAGAGATAACAAATGAATTTATTTTACTATATTATTCAAATTCCTCTCGATTTTGACAAAAAAAATATTTGTATTATTGAGTACAAATATGATAGGTAATACCTAATTAATTATGTCGTGGTATTATTGATTTCAGGTAATACCTAATATTATGTCTCTTCGTTGTTGTTACTTGTCTTTATACTTATTTTGATTATGAATTATTAAAATATATTTAAATTATTAGGTAACGTAAAAAATTATATTAAGTTTTATTTAATTTTTAGTTTCATATCTTATTTTTCTCATCACATGTTTGAGTATTATTATTTTTTATAATTATTTTACATTTATCTAATCGTTATTGATATTTATGTAATTAATTATTTTAACATTCAATAACTAGATAATACTATTTTTCTGTGTAATTTTTATTTTTGTAAAACAATAATTTAATTAATAATTAGAACAAAATACATGTGACACAAATATACTCATTTTTTTAAATAGATTGAGACAAAAATTTAAGAAAGATAAACTTTTTCTTCAGGACTAAAGAAGGTCAATCTCACACCCGTCCTATTCCCTCAAAATTTACTAATAAAACATAAAATAATATTTATTTCTTATTTGTAAAAGCATTGACACCGATATGTCTTTATATTTCATCTAAACTTCTTTCTTGAAGGAAAAAAAAATTCTTATATGTAATCAAATTGTTTAACATTATAGAAATATTAAAGAAAATACATTGAAACATTATACAAATATGGTCAAGATATTAAAATCGTTTGGAAGGAGTTTAATGGATTAAGAAAAGACTAATAATTGTTAAAAAATAAAAAGAAATGCAAATGGCTTCAAAACTAGGAGTTTGCATATGGTATAGATCATTAAATCCTCGTATTAGAAAAATAAACAACCCAAATATATATTGATAAAAAAAAAGTTATGCAAATAAAAATATAAAATCGATCTAAACCAAATCACAAAATTTGATTTCATTTGGTTCATACTTTCTTTCGATTCAAATTGAATCGTATATAATTTGTATGTTTAATTTAGATATATTAAAATAGAAAAGGACTAGTCATAGTGATTTTTCTCTATCCTCGTCATAATTTTGTTTCCAAAAAATAAACTTATTATATACAACACAAAATAATATTGAATATACATTTAAAAATTATTTAAAATATTTCATTAATTAAGATAAAATAAATTTATATTATATAAACATGGATTCTTTTATGAAATTAAATATATTACTTTCTTAATTAAAAAACAAAGGAGTCTAGATTTTTTATTGATTTCTTTTAGTAATGTCTTTTCTGCCGAATATTAAAAATATACTGTATTAATATTTTAAATATTTTTTAATATATTTTAAAACAAAAGAAAAAAAAATCCAACAAAAAATTCAAATTCAAATAAAAGAAAGGTTGAGAAAAAGAGTTTTGAAGGGAAACCGCTTAAGAATATTGGAAAGGGCACATATCCTTAATTATGGGCATCTATTTGCTATATTTGGTCTCACAGCTCTATAATTAAACAACGTAGAGGATAAATATGAAGAATATTTATCCCATGTATCGTTGGTTGTTACATAAATGCGTCACAATTTTCTTCTTTTTTTCCCTTTCTCTCTCACCCATTTTATCTCTTCAATAATTTTGCTGACAATTATTTGAAGTTCAGTTTCTGGTTCTCCCTCTCAAATGATCCTCTCCCCATGTCGCATTCACCCTTTACGTAAGACAAAAATCCATGGCCAGTATTTGTTGCTAAAGACACATTCGTTCTTTTTTCTAAGGTTGCGTTTAGACACAGTTGTTCCTCTGTCCACGAGAGCGACACGCAGATACGCTATTCAAACTGTTACCAAAACAAAACCTCATAAAAACGCCACGCTTCTGCTGGATCTCTTTTAATCGAGTCACGAGGAGTTCCAGCATGATCATGCACAAATAAATGTAAAGTTCATCGGGTATTGCTTATTTTCATGTTTCCCATGATTCATCAAGTTTTTATTGGTAGTGGATCATGAATATCGTTTTTTTTTTTTGAAGTATTGTTCTTCTTCCTTTACTATTTCTCTTGTTTAGAACAAATCGAACGTCCTAGGTCTTGTATGTTTTGATTTGACGTGGTGCATGTGACTTTAATGGTTACTATATCAGAGAAATTATCAGACAGTTGAATTATTTCTGGCTAGTCAAATTTTCTGTCGCATGTATTTAAGATTTTTAATTTACGAACAAAAATTAACAATATTCTACATTAGCTAATAATTTTTCTTTTTCTTATCCATGGTGGTTGTGTATGTAGGCATAAACCAGAAATGGCTCTGTGTTTTTTTTTCTCTTGGGCGTGACATGGGATAGAAGATGATCTAATTTGTGATCTCTCTCATGATGACGGAAAGAATAATTAGGTTTTTTGGTTTCATAACGAAAGAGGAAAAGGGTATGAAGCCTTTTCTTCTGAAATGTGGTTTGGCTTTGGCTCTTACCTTTGCTGGAATTCTCTACTCTCAAATCGGAGTCAAGAGAATCAAACCTTCCCCTACTTCCCCCAAGGGGCACCCTTCAGGTTTGTTTATCAACATATTGAAAAAATTTCTGTCCTTTTTTTAGTTCATGAATAGTTTTTCATATGTATAATGTGTTTTCAGGTCATGGAAGCGAAGATAATTTTGTAAGAGGTAAAAGGGCGTCTTCTTCTAGTTCTCGCAACAATCTTGCAGAGGAAAATGTTTTGGATGCTGTAAGTGACATGAAAAAGACTATCTTTCTGTTGTTGTTTCAGCTTTCTCATTTTAATTGTTGATGAGTTTTGCGTACATTTTCTTTCATTTTCTGGTCTAGAATTGTTAGATAACAGATACTATTGTCATGTTCATCTTGTAGTGTTGTTGAAAATTGGAAAAAAAAATTGCTAATTTAGTTCAACTGATTGTTATATATTACTTGTGTCAGGAAGAAACATGCAGTAGCAAGGTGATTGGTAAAAATTCCCCATCAGGTCTCTCTCCGAGGACTAAAAAAAGTGGAGAGAAAGATGAGTTCATCGGTTCTGAATTTAATGATCCTATCAAGGATCCAGAATTTGAAGTCATCGTTGAAGGTAAGAAAGAGGTAGAAACACCAAGGTCAAAAGTAGGATCTCCTATGGCATATGCAAATGTTGACAAAGATGATTATGAGAAAGAGATCAGGAACCTCAGGAGCATGATCAGAATGCTTCAAGAGAGGGAAAGAAACCTTCAGTTTCAACTGCTTGAGTACTGTGGAATTAAAGAGCAACAAGCAGCAGTGATGGAGCTCCAAAATAGATTGAAGATAAGTAATATGGAGGCTAAGATGTTCAATCTCAAGGTTGTGACCTTGCAGTCCGAAAATCATAGATTAGAGGTACAAGTGGCTGATCATGCAAAACTTTTGTCTGAGTTAGAGACTGCAAAAACCAAAGTTAAGTTTTTGAAGAAGAAAATTAAGTACGAAGCTGAACAGAACAGGGAGCATATCATGAATCTTAAGCAAAAAGTTGCCAAGTTGCAGGATCATGAATTTAAAGTTGCTGCTAACGAACAAGAGATTCAGATTAAGCTGAAAAGGCTTAAGGATCTTGAGTGTGAGATAGAACAGTTGAGAAAATCTAATTTGAGACTGCAGATGGAAAATTCTGACTTATCTCGAAGATTGGATTCTACTCAGCTCCTTGCAAATGCTGTTCTAGAAGATCCTGAGGTAGTAATATTACTTACAAGTTACAATTTGATCCCCTTCTCAGCCCTTTGTTTTACAAACTGTTTTCTCAAACAATTCCACACTACTTAAACTAAATTTTCATCGAAAGTCTATCAAGTTTTGAAATTGTTTACAAAACTAGCTTTTCACAACCAAAAACTGAAACAGCTGGAAGATGTTTTCTCATCTTTTTTTGTTCTGATCTTGTCCAATCTCTCCTCAATTCACACCCTTGTTTATTAGCAATATGAAAACTAAAATCAGTTTTTGAAAAATAGAAATAAACACACCCTCAGTGACTGCTTTTTTAACTTGATCAATGCTTTTGGATGCAGGCACAAGCTCTGAAGGAAGAAGGTGAACGTCTCAGACAAGAGAATGAAGGGTTGACAAAAGAACTTGAGCAATTACATGCAGATAGATGTTCAGATCTTGAAGAGTTAGTTTATTTGCGGTGGATAAATGCTTGCTTGAGACATGAACTACGAAGTTATCAGCCACCATCTGGTAAAACAGCAGCAAGGGACTTGAGTAAAAGCTTGAGTCCAACCTCTGAGAAGAAAGCCAAGCAACTTATACTTGAATATGCAAACAATGAAGGGCGAGGGAGCGTTTCTGATATGGACTCTGACCAATGGTCCTCTTCACAGGCTTCTTGTTTCACAGACTCTGGAGAGCATGAGGATTATTCTCTTAATGATACTTCATCTGAGGTCAAAGCTAACAATCCAAGCAAATCAAAGATTTTTGGCAAGCTTATGAAGCTGATACGAGGCAAAGATAGCCAGCAGAACCAACGTGGTCGAGTTATATCTAAAGAAAAATCAATTTCCCAAGTAGATAGCAGTTCACATTTCAGCTTGAGTATGTCAACCGGAAATGAGTGTCTTAGGAGCGAGTATACCACTCCCTCTGGCACTTCTAGAACTTCCTTTGATTATAACCAAGCCACGAGTATGAAGGATGATAGTGGCAGAAATTCAGATAGCCATACCCCAGGAAGCTCCAAGAATTTCAGTCCAATGAGAAGAAGTTCAGCAGATTCCAAAAACCGCCTTGATTCTTTCTCAGAATCCTCTGCCATGGAGAAAACTAATTTGGTCAAATATGCTGAAGCTTTGAAAAATTCAAGTGAAGCTCCCAAACATAAATCACACAGAAGATCAGCAGCATATAGTTCGTTTTAACTTATTAGCTACATATGCAAGGATTGTACATTACCAAGAATATCACAGATTAGCAGGGTTTACTTAGTAATCAATCCTGATGTACAATATTAGACGTTAGGAGCTGTTCAAATAACCGTGTAATAATTAAGGAGGGAGGCACTTAAAATCATAGGCAAGAATTCATGCATAGTAATTCTGAGTATGGTAAAATTTTAACTTCTAGCGATTCATTATGATCCATATTTCTAGCCATAACTTGCTTCTTTGCAATTGGGAATTTCTAGATTAAGTACATTGCAAAATACTGATGAAAATTTTTGAACCGTCAGGTTTAGTATTAAGCTCCCGTCATCCTACTTCAAGAATTTTGCTCATTTAGCTTTTTCACCACTGTGCTACATGGACTTGTTCAAAAAGTTGTCTGTTGAATATTCAATCTGGTGAGGCAGATTGTGAGGTGGAAATAAACTTAGTTTTTTTCCTCTTAACAATTACATGTTATTTTTATTGTATATATTCGAATGAGTTATATAAACTTCATCCAACCATTCAGGATACTATTCGGATGAATCGTATACTTGCTGTATCAGAACTTTCCTTCCTTATACTACAATTGTCTTAAAATTCTTCATGATTGGATTTTCCTTATGTTCGTCCAAGTTTAACTACCAAAACAATGCATTTATGAGTAATAAGTAAATATTTCTCTGTTATTATGAAATGTTTTACAACAAGTTTATCTGAAATTTCTCTAGATCTGAAACACATAGAGCAATTCTTTTTTCATACAAAGCAAAAACATCAAACTTTAGATCACTTTCACGCTGTGTAGTAATACACAATACTATCTCCACACTAATAATCACGACTCTTTATGTGACAAGACTTATGCCTTGGAGAATTAATGCATCAGCAAGAACTTGGTTAGCTGCCTCTGAAGGATGGACACTATCCCAGAACACATACTGGGTGGCATTAGAACAAGTTCCAGGTGATTTTTGATTACACAACAAGGATGTTGTCTCCACAGTCCCGGTTCCACAGCAACCTCTGTTTGCCTCCACAAAACCTGCAAAGCATGGTGCCATAGGTTAGACAGAACAACATCATTTTACTGAAATGTTGAATAGTGAATACTGAATACCAAATTTTGAAGGGGATTGAACAAGGTCATTGAGGGGCTTGTAAATGTCAAAAACAGCAATCTTGAGACCCGGAAGTTGCTTTTGAAGATTTGCTGCAGCTGAATTGATCTTCTTGTTAAATGCTTGGGCATCAGAGTTGATTCTTGAGACACAACCATTCTCATGGAAACCAAATAAAGTCCTTGCAGCAGGTAGGCACCCCAGTGGTGGGAGTGAAGTCACTCCAAGTCTTCTTGCTCCCAATCTATACAAGTCCTGTGTCCAAAACAAAGTTAGTTTTTCAAAATTGGACTAATTCTTGAGTTTAATGTAGACTGGTCTGAATCTGCATCAAACATTAGGTATATTGTTCAAAAGATTGGAACCAATTGAACACACACACACATATGTTCTAACAGCAGCAAAGTTAACCAAAACTGTTCGACATAATACCTTAACAAAACTGTTGAATGAACCAACCAAGTAGGAGCCATACTGGTCAGGTGTGTATACTTTGTTGATCCAAGGATTGACGTAATAGTTTTGCACAAAGTCGCTGCTACCAGCACTGAGCACGTACAATGCATCTTTGATAATTGAGGCTGCTTTTTGACTTCCAGCTACCTTGGCCAGCTTGCCTTGGTATTCCTTGAAATAACTCAACTGTTGGGACAATGGAATTGCATGCTGCCAAGAGGAATAAAAGAAACTGTTAGAATCAGAATTCTTGTAAAACCATACATGAAGTTATTATATATTCACTCCAAACTTACATTCAAAATAGCAGCATTTTCATCATAACCAGATGCAGCAGAAGCAAAGTTTGCTCCATTAAGAAGGTTTTTCCCTGATGCCTGTGGGCTAAGATATGCAGGAGCATAGGTCTTAAAACCCAACGTCTCAGCTGCAAAAAGGAAACATTCCAACAATAATGAAACTTTAATGCATGAGTATGAGCAGTGCTACATATATATCTAATCTAATCTATAATCTAAGTAGGTGCAAGTGCAAGTGCAAGTGCTAGTTTTTGCCATACCAGTGATATCAGTAGCTAATTTGCCATTGCAAAACCTCCCAGTTGGTTGGTGATTAACAAAGTCCCTCCCATAGGGAGGGTAATTAGCCTTATAAATTGTGGGAAGATAGTCATTATTCCCTACATCAACAGCAGAATCACCAAATGTTAGTATGGCAGGCACAAGAGTGGTGGTGTCTTGTGCATACACACAAGTGAGGAAGGAAAAAGCAAAGAGTTGAAGAAGTGCTGCAATGTTCATCATGATGGTTTTGGGTGCAGTGAGTGCAGCAGAGAATGGAGAACTTATATGACAACCGAAAATGACACCTATTGAAGGAGGAGGATGGGAGTTAGGCACGGCTATTAAATGTGAACGCGTGAAGTGGTTCATTATACCCTTTCTCTTATTCTCTCTCTCCATTGATGATACTAATATCGTTACTTGTCTCTTCTGGTTAATTCAATGCATGGAGAAGCTGCTTAGTGATCACTCTCTCTGCGATATTTTTTACCTGAACAAATCAATCACTCTCAAGTCCCTAATACAATGACTTTTAGCTTCTTTCATTAACTATGGTGGAGCTAAGTGGTTGAGATTTTGTGGGAGGGATTAGGGAAGAGCATGTGCGTGAGTTATTTCGGTTGTTGTACAGAAAAAAGGTAGAGTCTACGTACTACATTCAACTTGGCATGCATTCTGCACTACTTTTTATATTTTCTGTATTTTTTTGGCACAAAATTGACTATGGATGTTAATACATGATAATGAACTTGCAGGGATGACAGGTTACCTTCGAACACGGCTACAACTCACTGTAAACATGCATATATATATATATATATATATATATATATATATATATATATTATTTTCACTTTTTCGTTCTTTTTTCATAATGAAGATATTTTGACAAAATTGTTTTTGATAAAATTTAATTTGTGATACATATTAAACATTTTTATTATTTTCTCAAGTCACATCGAACATTTCTTTTATCTATTAAGATGTTATTGTGTTTGATCGAAAGTTTATCGATAAAATTTTGTTAAAAATAATTTTTCTCTATTTTTTGTTAACCAAAAGTGAGAATATTGTTAGAAGTCTCACGTCGATTAAAGATAAGGCTAATTCATAATATATAAATGGATGTAAATATCACCTTACAAGTCAGTTTTGTGAGATTAATTTAAGTTTAAAATTCCCTTCTAATAAATATCAAAATATTGGTCAACTCTTGTGCCTTGAATCATTGTTATGAATCCGATAATACTGGTTAAGGTATAAAAGGAATCTTAGTAGGAGAAAAATATATATGTCTTAAAATTTAGAAAAGAGGAATATGAATACATAAAATAAACTTGACATTTCAGAAAATTAAAATCAAGTTACATAAAAGTTGAAAGTATACAAAAAGAAGAAAAACTATATTGTAAAACTTTTTACAAATTATTTTATGTATAAAATAAGTTTAGCTTATAAAAAGTTAATTTTAACATTTTTGGTATATTTTTTTTTCCAAAAAGTCGTTAAAGTAAATTCGAGGACAAAAGGTAATAATAGTGTTGATAAGATGGTTTGTAAGAAAATAATAATTAATGTATTAACTTAAAATATTAGTATGGTTTTAAAGAAGTGACTCTAATTAGTTTATAATATAAAATAGATGAGAAGACATGTCTTATCTCTTTAACTAATTTAACTTAATTTAGGTAATGGATTGATATTTCCTAACTCTCTTAACAAAGTGGTTAAGGGTGAGAACTTAATGCACCAACCACACTTGTGCTACCACCCATTATAACAAGTCAAGTCATCACATGCAAATTTATTCATATCATTTCATTTATCTATCTTTCAATATTATGTTAATGCATGCCTATTTTTGTTTTTTTTTTTCATTTTTCTTTTCTCTTTGTGTGTAAAATAATATTTGATCTTTTTATTAAACTCTCTCTCTCTTTTTCTTTAT
>Ga0214543_1001686_pt1 | contig 43115 bp, 8 predicted proteins | sample CNSS2metaG_FD_160094 | JGI IMG/M metagenome (GOLD analysis project Ga0214543, IMG submission 160094) | Root nodule microbial communities from cowpea collected in UCLA plant growth center, Los Angeles, California, USA - CNSS2 | ecosystem: Host-associated > Plants > Roots > Nodule | place: USA...
TAACTAATTCTTATAATTTTTATCCAATCCAACTTAACAACACATTATGCAAACGATTTGGGATTTTAGAAATAAAACTGCAGCTTGTGTAAAGCTCCAAAAATTTTGTATTTATATTCAAATTAAAGATGATTGAATCAAGAATCAAATGCAACAAGAACCAAGTTAATTGAATAATTATAAAGAAATTTATGCACCAAACAAGCAACAAAGGTCAATGTTGTCAACAACTAACCACAGGGACCTTGCGATAAAATATTCTCTCACTATAGAGCTCTGATTCAAGATCTGACCGATCAAAGTCAAGAACTATGTGTTAAGGATCAGCTGTTAAAATTTCAGCTCGATCCAACGGTTAAAAAAGTATAACCTTCATTTTACGAAAAGTGTGAAGTGTAGGAAAATGAGTAGCGCCACACCATATGCTTCTTGGTTGTGAGATTTTGACTTGTTCCACTACACAATTTGGTATCTTGCACTTTTATCTTCTCAAACTCATTTATAAGTGGTTTGTAGATGATATCAAACTGATCAATTGCAACAATCAATATCTCTCATTCCAATTGCATTCTAAACTACCTAAAATTCTCTAACCCATAGATACCCAAACATGGAATTCATCCTCATTCAATGCAATCATCAATCAAACATACTCAACACATTCCAGAACGAAAATAAGTACACTCTATTTCAAAGAAAAATAATGAGTTATAGCTTCCCTTACCTTGACAGGTGTTAACCCAATAACAAGCCCCAAAAGAATAGCACTACGACACAATTACAACTTACAACTTACGGAGCTGAGAAACAAAACCAAAGGAGGTGAAAATTGATACCCTAACAGAGGTTAAAGTGGAACTGAAGCTTCCAAACAGAAAAGAAACAAAAGGAGCATGAGCTTAGAGTTCTACTTACGCGAAGGATAACGTTTAGTAAGCTCAAGGGATGATATTATTGTACCCTAGCATAGTTATTGTTTCAGACAAGGAAGAAAAGAGATTGACTGTTTTTGGAAAGGAAACAGAAACGAGAGTTAGTGGCTTGAAAAGGAAGTTCTTGAGGTCCTTAATTGACTAACCCTAAACTCTTTAGTAAGGCCAGACCCAAAACCTTTTCAAATTCAGAAAAGGGGGTCTTACATTATTTCTTTCTACTATAAGGTTTCCTATGTGCTAAAAAGAAAAAAGTTAAGTTTAATGATTTTAGAATTTAAGGGAATGTATAATAAAAAAAAACAATTGATATGATATTTTTAAAGATATAGGAATTTTATTTAACATTTATAAAAGTTAAATTATTAGACTATTTTATTTATATATTATTGCAACCTTATTTATAATTATCTAGTACGTATATATCACTTACTTAACCTAATTTTAAAGACTTTTTAACAAAATTTTGGTCAACTATTTTTTAAACAAAAAGCGTTACATTTCCGTTATAAAAAAATTAAAACGCATATTTGTAAACACCTCTTCAAATCTCTTGAATATGTTTAGTTAGAAATGGAGAATAAATTTTATCAATTGTATTTTTTGTTATCACAATTCAAACTTCAACATAAAGTTTTCGTTTGCTTCTTTTTAATTAGGCCTCTTTTACATAATTTGAATTTCGTGGGTTAACATTGGATTCACATGCATAATTTGCTTTGATTTATATTTTTAAAATTTAATAGTATCAAAACAATGCATCATACATTTCTTTTAACCAATTTACTCATTCATATTCTTCATTAATTAATACAAAAGTAATTCACTCATTTATATTTTCAAATATTCTTGTACTTAAAAATTAAAAGTTAAAAATTATAAAATTATTTATTTTAAACAATAAATTTATAAAAATTATTATTACAAAGTTATCAAAATCTTGCACATTAACATTATAGATAAGACAAAAGTTACAAAACAAATAATTTTTTACGTGGACCAAGGTCGGCCTGCAAACCCGAAGGTTGAACAAAACAGGTAAAAAAATTAATCAGTATTTCTCATGGGGTTTTTCTTCCTGCACCTCCAATTTTTCTTTTTGCACCTCTAAGTTTGACTGTGAAGACTATTATATCCTTCAAAAAAATAAAAAATAAATTATAAATTAAATATTTTGTAGCCCGCACCCCCAAGAATGAAATTCGGTACCCCAATTTTTGAATGTCGGTGACATCGAATTCTGAAAGCTAGTGAATTTATGATTTATATATCTTAAATTTATGATTCTCCTATGATATTTCTTCCAAATTGAGTTTTACCCAAATTAGTATGAACCCTAATTATGATTTTAGGAATTCTTTTATCAAATTGGCATGAACCTTAATTATATTTTTACCCAAATTAGTACAACCTTAAATTATGAAATTTAAAGATTGTTGTGTTTTCTGCTGAAATGGTAAAATTTATGGATATATCTTAGGTTGCATTACAAATTCTGCTACACATAATGAATTAGTTGGATAACCTTGATTTGGAATAGAAATTAGAATACCTCTATTGCGTGAATTCAATGATTTAGAAATATTAGAAATTGAAAAGTGCATAGGTGAATCAATCTATGAAAATGGGTTAAGTAAAGAAAATGAAGAATTTTTTATTTAATCAGAAAATTAATTTGTATATAAAAAAATTAAATTTGGCACTTCTAAAATTTTTATTCATGTTTTGCCACTATTCGTATCTTGAAAATCGATAAAACCAGATTTTGAAAGCCGGTAACACCGGTTTCTGAAAGCCAGTGACACCGAATTCTGAAAGCCGGTAACACCGAGTTCTGAAAGTCGGTAACTCTAGTTTCTGAAAGGAATTATAAAAAAGTTAGGGGTGTAGGAAGAAAAATTGAGGGTGCATGAAGAAAAACCCTTCTCATGTGGATTGACGCATGTTATCATTCCTACTGTATACTCAAACTTTTTCCCCCAAAATTTTCTTTTATCTTTAACTATTTCTTCCAGTGCATATAACTATTATTATTTTTTATACAATCCTTTTATTCAATTTTTATTTTTCAAAATCTTTGTAAGTGATGAAGACAATTTAAAATACAATTTTAAAAATTTATTTAACTATACTTTTTCAATTACAATATTTAATAATAACTTAAGTTAATTTTATAATTTTCAAAAAGACAATATTTCCTTTTTTCTATAGCTTTTTAATAACAAATTAAATTATTTTCTTAAATCCAAAAAGTGCGAACACAAAAAACGTTATATATTTTAAATATATAAAATATCTCAATTATAAATTTTATATTAAATAGTAATACTTATATCTATTTTTTCTATATTTATTTTTTAACTTTATCTTTTAAATATATATATATATATATATTTTAAATTATAACAATTATTATATTAATTTTATCCTTTCAATAAATGTTTTTTTTTAAATTAAATTATTTTTGTAATGTTACCATTTTTTAAATTTAATTATTTTTTAATTAAAATATTATTTACAGAATAAATAAAAATTATTTATAATAAAATTATAAAATTTGTTTATATTTATTTTTATAATAGTAATAATAATAATAGTAATTTTATTACGATCGTAAGAAAATAAACACATACCACATACGCGTATAACATGTTTTTTCACTACTATTTTGTGATAATGATGAGAGATTATGATTTATTTGGTAACTGTGCAACCTTCGGTCAATTTTTTTTTTCTTTCCTTCTTTTATTCACTTTTTTTTTCAAACACACTTTCTTCAACTATCTTTTCTCTCACTTTCGTATGCATATTTGAAATAATTATGTAGGTGCAGCTAAAAGGTGCAGAAAGAAAAAACATATAGTGGTTAATTCAAAGTTTTCATATAACTACTAAGCTTATTATTATTTTTTATTTTTCAATTTCGGTTGACATGCATTTTAATCAAGTTCGACCACTACTTCTTTGTTTATTCCGTAAACTGAAATTCTTTCTCTGTATATTCTTTTTATAGTTGCTCTTCCTTTCTTTTCTGATTTTTCTTATGAAAATTTTATTTATTTATTGTTAATTTTTGAGTGAATATTCATCAAAGTTACACATGGAATAATCTGAAAAAAAAGTAAAAAATTATTATAAAAATAAAAATTTATTTTTGTAATTATCATCACAACTATTAGGTGTATGAGAAATTTGAATAGTTGTATGTCGTAATTTTTGCTAAAAAAGTTTATACTTTATTATTATGTATTTTTATTTTTCTACTTTTATTTATGGTCTTCTAAAAATATATAAAATCAATTAAGATTACAACTATACCATTTTGTTAACTATTCTTTTATTCAAATATATCAGACAAAAAAATTTATATTATTATTTATTTGTTGAATTAAACAAATTTGTTAGGACCAAGTTAATTGATACATACACCAGTGTCTAAATGCATTTGCAAGCCAGTTGTATTCAGAAGACACTTTATTCGATCACGCCATATATACGTGTGTCTATATATTAAAGTAACCTTTAATATTTTAAATATAAATAAATATATTATTGGAATATAAGTCTTACCAACTATAATGAAAATATCTCAGAGAATGATGTGACATGTGATAAAACAAAATTTTATAATATAATTTTTTAGTTATACAATACAAGTGTAACATGTCAACTACTTTTGCTGAAGGGCGAGATATTATTCTAAACAATTAATACTTTAACTAAAGTTATTCAATGAATAGGTATGATCCATTAATATAATTGATGACATTTTATTCATTATTCCAAGTATACATAGAAGGAGAAGACCAGAGTTGGCAATAATTTAAAAATTGACATCAATGAACACGGGACAGTTTTTTTTTTTTTTCTCACTTCAAACACTTTCTAATCATAAAGTGTATTATGAAATTTTATTTTTTCCAAAAATGATAAAGTTTGGTTTCAACTTTCACTCGTATACAATTGAATAAAGTTTGGTTGCAAAAAGTAAGGCTATCTTCACACAAACAAAAGAAGAAAAAAGAAAGAAGGAAAGGGACAACACATCTATTTTGTCAATTCTAAATTTTGAAATAGACATTTATTTTTTTACATCATTACTAAAATAATAATCATATTTTTATTTTATTTATATTGATATTTATAGTAAAATAATAATCATATTTTTTATTTATTTATAAAGAAAATAAGTGGAAATGAATGTTGACGAAGTGAAGTAAGAAAAGTGATTTCACGAATTTCATGGATTCTACCATTTGAGAAATCCTTTTTTGCTTATGATCTAGAGATGAATTTTTGTGCGTTTTTCAGAAGTTTAAATGAAAATTGTAATAATCTGATTTTTCATTGAATTAGAAGAAAAAAAAATTATTATCCTCCATTTCTCTACAAATAAACACATTAAAAAAATTTCTCTTAACATAAAGTTTAAAAAATACTAAAGTATGTTGAAGATGTTATATATAAATTCTATATGTATTTGTACAAGAGATGATAATATATGTTAATGTCACCTTAATAGTTGATAAGAGTTCATTTTATTCATTCGTCACCTTTTATATATAGTTAACTAAAAGCTTTTTGATATGAAGATGTACGGTCAAATTGATGTATTTTTGACGAATTCTTGCAGAATGAGAAGAAACATAGTACAACAGCTTAAGTTCAAAAATCAAAGCTTGAGCAACTCAAAGGTGGTTTCAAAAAAAATCAAAATTTGCTTCCATAGCTTAAGTAGAGGAGATGGTGCCTAAGCCACATGAGGAAAACTCTACCATGAAGCAACTTGAAACACCAAGTTCTAGAGCTCAATCATGAAACAAATTCACAATTGAAGAAAGCTTCATGATCAAACAACAGGAACAAGCTTTGAGGAAACCTTCCACGGAAAGAAAACTCACAAGTTTGGCCACCATGTTTGGAGTTAAAACCAACTCCCAAATTTTTATAAATTAAAGGGCTTTTATGAACCAGAATTCCATAGTAGATTATAGTTTTCCTCTCTCAATTCACTTGTAATATCTTAAGTTAGAGGAGACATGAGGAATGGACAACTTCTCCTAGGATTGAATGTTAGGATCATCATGAGTTGTTGAACTTCCTCATGTTAGGATTGGATGTAACTCTTCTTATTTTGGTACTGTTTTATTCAATTATTCTTTCATATCTTAGTGATTAAGTTTACATTTCATGTGTGATGAACTGATCAATCATCCATTGCATAAATAACTTGAGTTATGTAAAAGTTAATTCATCTTATAGATCCAATTGAATCATTTCAAGCTCTTAGGAGGCAGACATGCCCTTATATGACTTAGCTGGTGTAAAGGGTTTTAATCGTTAATGCAAAATTTGAATATCTTTAGATCCTAGTCTTCGAGACATGGGCCCAGGATTACATTACTATACTTTTAGGAACAATAAATGAACTTTGTTAATTCAATGAAACACTAACTATGCATAATAATATAGTAATGAAATTCAATCCTAACACGTTTTATACCACTGAATTACTTAGTGTTAAGTAAGAGTTATGGATTATTATCACTTTACAATCAAAGGCTTTAAATCACAAATCCAAATAGTATCACGAGTTTTGATGAAAGTTATTCACATCCATGTGTATATGACACTTAGTACCACAATCAAATTAATGCACTTGCTGGTGTGATTAATCTCAAACCGGGACATCATCAATACCCTCCCTTATTAGATTTGTGTTATTATTTATGTATACCAAGTATATTTATATCATACTATCTTACGGATAAAACAAAATGATAAGCTACTAAAATAATTGTACTAAAATAAATAATATACATAATATATAAATAATTTCATAATTCAATCTTTTTTTTCCTTCCATAAACCTTATATTAGTCATTAAAAGAATATTCAACCAAACTTATTTATTATTTTTTTCTAAAAGATTGTTATTCAATATACTTTTAGATATTAATACTTGACACAATTCAAGATTTGATTTATAAATAGATCACAAAATCAATAATCAAGATAAATTTATTACATCTTATGCACATGCTCTTATAATATTAACGTAACTCTTTCTTGGTTTGTCATCACATAATGTCTTAATTTACAATATTTAAACTATTAGTGAAACATGGAGTCTTTATTAATCATATGTTCATGTACTCAATAATAAAAAGTGTTAGACATGTGAGTGAATGCAAACTCCACATCCTAAAACAAATTCCATGAGGTTAAATCAATATGAAATTACACTACTTTACCATCTTAAAGCAATGTAATTTAACCACTCTGTTCTAGAGTAGGTTTCATCAGTAATAGTGCGATAATTCCATTATATACCTAATGCATCAATTAACATGCAATATTGTTTAAACCTTTAATTCAATGAGGTAATGGTTAATTTATTTCTATGGCTGAGTTGTTCTCGACACATTTTGCGCACTTGCTTTCTAAATTTAAGGAGTTCAAGGAGCGATGTAGAGTCTTTGAGTGAAAGAAAAAAAAAATCATTTATTTGGTTAATGTGTTGTCAACAAATGTCACACACATTTGTCCTTAGCTTGAAGAACTCAAAAAATTAAATGAAGACTTTAGATGAAAGAAAATTTTATTTCTTTAGACAAGTGTTCTCTACACATCTTATGATGTGACTCCAAGGTTGAAAAGTTTAAGGAGCAATATATTATCTATAACATTATTTAGTCTTGGAATGTCATATCTTAGTAGGATTTTAATGTTTATAGATGTGAAGGGTACAATAATTATACTTATTAGATATTAGATAAATACTATCTAACAATTAATAAAAGGTGTTGCTTAGTATACAAGTTTTAACTTTACTTATGAATAGTAAGAGTGAATAGAATTTATGGACATTTTTTCTATTTCATGTGTAATTGTTTATGTGACTTATTATCTACCAGTGGTGTAGTGTGTCATCAACTTAATTATGTGACAATTTCTTCTATACTATGTTTGTCCTTTTTTAGAAAGTTTTTGGGTTTTTAGCTAAGCTTTGATGATTCAACTAGGGTAGGCACTATCTAAAAAAGTGATATTGACAAAGTTTTTAAAATTAGGATTAATAAGAGTTTAAGAGTACAAATTTAGAGGAGAATAAGGCTCTTACTCTTATGGTTATAGATTTGAGCTCTACGATTGACACTAAATGTTTCAAATGTTTTTAAGGTACATAAATACAAAAATGTAAACATAAAAACATAAAATACAAATAGAAGTGTTAATTGTTTTTTGGATTGAAGTGCTTTTGACATATTTTACACGGAGGAAATTAATTTTTAACAACTAAAAAATAATTTTTTTTTCTTTTTCTTATTTATTTTTTCATTCATCCAAACAAAAGTAGATACATTGTTTCACTTCTATCGATTTAAACAACACGTCTGCATTTATCCTATGTATTTTTTATTTTATTCCTTTCCTACTTTTTCTCGTCATTTTTCACATTTAATTATCTGTAAAAAGTTTACGCTACAAAGGTCAAGTTCCTTTTATATACGCATGTTAAAACTGAGGCTTAAGACGATGGGGACATTGGCAACTTGCCACGCCATTTTGTTTCTCTTTATCTTGTCTCACGTGTCTCCATTTTGGAGCTTAACTCCATTCTTATATGAATTGCCGCTTCATCCGTTCTTCTATTCTTTACAATTCTAGAATATTCCAACTCTCTGCGATCTTTTCTTTTCTCTTTGAAGGTCTAACAGTAAGCGAGGATCAGGTTCCAGAATCATACTGCTGGTCTCCAACAACTCAACAACGTTGTGTTCTTTGAAATTCGTTCGGAGCCAATTTCGTTTCTAGGTCATCTTCTCTGAATCGGAATTCGCCACGAGGAGCTGCAATTGCGAATGAATGAACGTCGAAAGAACATGAAGGTGAGGAGAAAGATCGGGAAGTATGAGATGGGGCGAACTATTGGCGAAGGCACCTTCGCCAAGGTCAAGTTCGCCAGAAATTCCGAAACAGGGGAGAGCGTGGCCATTAAAATTATGGCTAAGGCCACCATTCTCGAGCACAGAATGGTTGAGCAGGTTGACCTTTTTACTTCCAACTGCTCCAAAGGGAAATTATGTGTTCAATTTCCATTATATTGATGGTTTATAAATTATAACCTTTATGTTTTGGATTTTAGCTTTTGAGTCTTGTTTGGTTTCTCGTTCCTTCAAATTCATGTTGTTAGTAACGAGTATGAAGTTACATTCTTCAATTGGTATCCAAAAAACGAAATAATAAAATTAAAACAAACTAGAGGTGAAATTATTATGGGCTAGATTGTCTTTGGTTTGTGAGAAGGAGAATCAGAGGGAATGTCAAATGTTGGAGACGGAAATGGTCAAGTTGCTTGAGGGAGGCTGATTTTGAGGCATATGACATTGTCTATCACTCCGGCCTTGATCAAATCTATTCCAAAATGAGTCAAGTGAAGATTTTCTTAGAAAAACCTGTTTGGTAAAAAAGATAAAGCTCTGCACCGTTCGAAATGACTTTTGGACCCCAAATATTGACCTGTTTAAATAAATAGAAGTAATATAATGATAATAATAGCATTGTTATCATTATTCTGATATTCTTTACATTCATATTTTGAATTTGCAGTCAAAGTTGTGCATCTAAATCTATATGCTTGTCTGTGCATTTATGCCAGAATAATGATGCAGTTCGTTGTACTGAATGCTTGTTGTAATTCTTTCCATCTCTTGCCATTAGCTTTTCTAACTAGAAACATGATACCGTAGATTAAAAGAGAGATATCCATTATGAAGATTGTCAGGCATCCTAATATAGTTATACTGCACGAGGTATGTCTAGAGATATCCAATACATCAGGATTTACACCATCTTTCATCCTCTCGAATTTCTCACATTGTTCTCAAATTTTAGGTTTTGGCTAGCCAGACCAAGATCTACATAATCCTAGAATTTGTGATGGGAGGGGAACTATATGACAAAATTGTAAGTTTTTATGTTTATATATTATGATTCTTCTAAACTTTGACAATTCTCCGGTCTGACCTTAAAATTAGTAATCACTGTTGAGATGCTAACAGATTATTGTTAATGATTTGATTAGGCTTTTTATTAGATTTTGTTTGTTGTTTATGTTACAATTACACTGCTTTTGGATCTGTAGGTTCAGCAGGGAAGGCTTTCTGAAAATGAATCTAGGCGCTATTTTCAACAACTTATAGACGCTGTTGATCATTGCCATAAAAAGGGTGTGTACCATAGAGACTTGAAGGTGAAAAACAGTACATAGTATATGTATATGTGTGTGCACGTGTTTATGTTCTTGCTGTGGTAAATGGTTTAACCTTCTTTTGTTTTTGTCTTGATCAATTTGGTTTTCTTCCCTTTTGATAGCCTGAAAACCTCCTTCTTGATGCTTTTGGAAATTTGAAAGTTTCCGACTTTGGATTGAGTGCATTGACTAAAAAGGTAATAAACTAGCCTCTTATTGTGCCTAGTCTCAGAATAAAGATTTTAGAAATACCAGAAGGTGCAGAACTAACGCCTCCATCCTTTTCCGTGTCTTTCTTATAGGGTGTTGGCCTTCTTCACACCACTTGTGGGACCCCAAATTATGTTGCCCCTGAGGTAAAACTAATTATACACAACTCTAATGCCATTCCTAATTATTGCCTTTATCTTTTGATCCTCTTCCTATGGGCTCGGATTGATGGTTTGATACAATTCTCTTTATCAAGTTTATTTACGGTCTTATGGACAAATCACTGGTGATGAAATAGATAATAGTAGCAAGTTGAGGTGTTCTCTTCTCTTCATTTCGACGACCTTTTGTTTTTCTCTAAATTCAGCATGAATAGTAAAATATATAGATTATAAGCGATATTCAAACTGATATGAGATATATATATATATATATATATATATATATATATATAGACATATAGACATATAGACACACACACACAAAACTAATCAGAATTTAATTTATATTCAGTATTTAAAAAAGAGGAATTAAGGAGGACATGAGAAATAAGAAATTAATCCACTTCAAAGTTAAAGTAGTCTGATATGATTCAATATATAGGGTTAAATATTAGACCTTACTCGCAAACCCTTATCTAGGAACAAGAGGTGTCTTCAGCACAGTTAATTATTTATACATTTAATGATTGGATTTGTAATTATTGCATTTTTTTTTTCATCTCATGACATTGATATATTCAATTTATATGCCTAAGGTGAGATAGTTATTTTAGGTTGCAATTTGATTGTTTCTTCTAAGTGATTTAATTATGAGTTCATATAAATTTGATTATTTTCCGCTTATTGCAATAATTTTCATTTATCATTATGTGCTTTGGTTTCTCACTGAAATGATCTTTTGTAGGTGCTCGGTAATCGAGGATATAATGGTGCTGCAGCTGACGTTTGGTCATGTGGGGTCATCCTATATGTTCTAATGGCCGGATATCTTCCTTTTGAGGAGCCTGACCTTCCAACTCTGTACAGAAGGGTATTCTACATTTCCATTATAACCTGGAAGTATACTTGAAAGAGCTAGAGAGAAGAGTGAAAAATATTGGTTATGAATGTAATAGAAAAGATCAGTGGAGCATCACTTTTAACTACTTTTGAACTTTATTTATATTTTAAATATTGAACTAATCTAACTGAAGAGAAAATACTCTTTTAAAATAATAAGAAACATTATACAACATTCATCTAGTAATTGAAGTATTAATAACAAGATCCTAATCAAACAACCTTAATAATTGATATGGACAAAAATAAAATGAGCTACTAAATTCACGGATATTTTAGAGGTGACAGAAAAATTGCCAAGGTTGAAAATATTTCTGCGGCCACCATTTATCTTTAATGGGTTATTCAAGCTTTAGTAGTTGTTTACATGCTTAACTATGTAATGTGAAAAGGTGAGATGCATTGTTCTTATGTTCAATCTTATTATATAGCAGAGCTTCATTTGTTGAGAACTTGTTTTGAACCTGATTATTAAGAAGGTAAATGTGAGAAAGTAATTACGATGGATGGATTGGTGTTAATAAGGGGGACATTGATATGGTTAGGCAACAATAGTGTGTGTAGATTTTTAGAGGGAGTGGGTGGGTGCGGGAAGGGATTCTATTTTGTATGGTTGAGGATTAAGCTGAGTCTTGGGCTGAAGAATAGGTACCCCCCTCCCTTCAAGGGGAAACAAACAGTCCGGGACTGTCTGGGGTAAGCCATTTATAATCAAATTCAAGTGACTTTCTGGGGTAAGCCATGTAATAATCAAATTCAAGTGATAACAATCCCTCGGACTTTTACTATTTACTTTTATGAAAAATTGATGCTCTTGTCTTTCTTATTAGATTCCATGAGGAATCTTTTGTGAGTGTGTTTAATGTTCATTTTAGGAGTATTGGCAGATGTCAATTGTTAACCAGCTGTTAACTTGTTATTGAATTTTCTTTTTTTTAACTTGTAGATCAATGCTGCAGAGTATGTCTGCCCATTCTGGTTTTCTGCTAAGGCAAAGTCATTCATACGTAAAATTCTAGATCCTAATCCAGAAACAGTGAGTACAATTTTTCATTTCTTCGAGATGCAATTTGTTATAGCCTCTGATACAGACATACACGCATTATGCTTCGTTATGAAGTGTGTGTGCTTGTAACTGATTATCCTGACACACTTTCATAGTTACAAGTGTGTTTATTCCTATGACAATGCAACTATGTAGTGAGTTCTATAAAACAAGTATAATACTTTTATTTTTGAATTTTTTGGTTTTTATTTCTTCCTTATTTGAGAAACATAAAAATTGCAAATAGTAAAAATTGAGACAATAAATAATGTTCTTCTCATTAAAGGATATTAATATTAGTTATGGCCTACTTTTCAGCTTTTGTGGCATTTTTATGCTTCTGTAAGGTTTAATGATTTTTGCTAACACTAGAATAATTATATTTTCGTATCTATAAACATTTTTTACTAGTTTTATAAGGATTCCCCTTATCTGGGAAATTTTACACCTGATTATTGACAAATAATTGTGAATTAAATAAATTATTCATATTAATTCCAATTTAATTATGGAAGTGCAGAGGGTCAAAATTGAAGAAATAAGGAAAGATCCATGGTTCCAGGAAAACTATTTTCCTGTCAAACTCGGGGAATGTGAGCAAGTGAATTTGGATGATGTTCGGGCTGTTTTTGATGATATTGAGGTTTGCTGTTTTTTTTTTTGTTCTGTTCAATTTATACAAACAAAATTTATTTTTGCAACTGTATGTTTAACCCCTGCATATCCATAGCTGCAAATACATTGTGAGTGTACAATATGTTTTGCTTGTTATCCAACAGTAGTAAGTGCTTCATTCACTGATCTGGGATAGTTGGCACTTTTACATTTTTATAGGACCAATATGTTGCTGAACAGTCAGAAATTACCGAAGGAGGTCCTTTGATAATGAATGCATTTGAGATGATTTCCTTATCACAAGGATTGAATCTTTCACCATTGTTTGATAGGCACCAGGTATCGTTTTAGTTTCATCTTCCTGCCTTAGAATCTCCTGGTTCCTCTGCGTCTCTGGCTGCCATGTAACATTTTATACTTCCACCTGCCTAGGTGGGCATTAGAGGGCATCTGATTTCAAGTTTGAATCAAAGTGGGGCAAGTTGGCTGAGAGTCGTTTTTTCAAGGTTGTCTTATGCATTGCCCCAATTGATATGCTTTTGCTGTTCTAACAGGATTATGTAAAGCGGCAAACACGATTTGTCTCCCGTAAACCAGCAAAAGTTATAATTTCTTCTGTTGAAGCTATTGCAGAGTCAATGGGTCTTAAGGTCCATTCTCGCAATTACAAGGTATAACTTCAGTTCTCTACTTTATGCTATAATGTTGAGTGGATAATCCATTGGCTCAAGATGCCTTAAGCGGATAATAAATGGTGGCGTGATGTACCAGGCATTTTTTACATAATTATGAGCAGACGTACTTTCATTTAATCCTATTTTCATCATATAACAATGCAATCTTTGTTGTTTGTAGCTTCTGCTGCTCTAATTAACTATTGTTAAATTAGTCTGCAATGTCTATCGTATCATATTAGCAAATTTACATTATTGTTTCAATCACATTACATCTCTAAGTAGGGATTGCTAATTCAAGATAGGTGATTATTTGGTTCTCTAATCTAAAGACCAGCTAGGGAATAAATGTGTCTCTCGCTTTTATTTTCTTTTCCTATCATTTCCCTAAATGTAATTTTCTTGTAGGTGAGGCTAGAAGGTGTTTCTGCAAACAAGGTTGGGCAATTTGCAGTGGTCTTGGAGGTTGTTTGTTTTTTCTTTTGTCTCTGTCGTGTTTGTTATTTTTTATTTCTGCTTGATCATATGATTAAATCATGTTTGTTTTTTCTTGAAAGGTTTTTGAAGTCGCACCATCCCTTTTCATGGTTGATATTCGAAAGGCAGCTGGGGACACTTTTGACTACCACAAGGTTAGCTTCAGTATCTACACTTATCCACATTTTTTTATTTCTCAAATGCTTTCAAGCTATGCCATGGGAATCACCAAAATGAAATATGGCTAATGCCAAAAGGGAGAGTTACCAGCACAGTTGTTCATACAAGCATGTAGAGTGACATCATTTTTGCTTATCAATATTCGTGTTCCAACTTTAGTTAAAAGGAGGGGAAAAAACTCATTAAGAATTATCATTTGTTGAGAATTATATAGTTTGGGCCAAAAGTTTGGTGCTCCAATTGGGCTTGAATAAAGTCTTTAATTTGAGCCCAATTTTAGGTCTCATACAACTATAATTAAAGTCCAAAATTGCAATAAATTGACCGACTATTTTAGCTCTTTAATACTCTTGGAATTATCTTTGCATATTTTTGCTCATTTTCTTCTCCATTCATGCCCTTATCATAAGTGAGGGTTTAAATGAAAAAATAAACATGCTAGATAATTCACAATTTTTTAAGTTATAAGCTCATTAATGAATTTTGTCATCAAACATTTTGATTTGATCTAAGTTACTTAAATAAGCTAGTCTAAAGCTTGTTACTTGCCAAACCCACTTGCTTTAGTTATTAATTCGATTGTGCTACCCACTGACAGTAACTTATATATATCTGTACTTTTTGCAGTTTTATACGAGTTTTTGTAGCAAACTCGGAAGCATTATTTGGAAACCGGCAGGGAGCATGCGAAATTCTAACACGCTTAAGCAACTGACTATATAATCCAATCCTTTGAAGTTATGAACGATGCAAATCTGCTTAGAAGTGCACCGGGAGCTTCAGCTGGTCCCCGAGTATACTAAAAAGCTGGCATGCATGCTTTGTTGGCTTAATAATCTCGAGAGAAGGAAGGAAAAATACCTGTAATCCATTATTGGGTTCAGGGAGAAATATGTATAAAGAATAAACACAATGGAAACGATGATCTTGCTTTTCATCTCCACTTATGTCTCTGGGTTTGAGACATGCTCATTATGTATAAAAAAATATGCGTGTTTGATTAAGTATGAAGTGAAATTTAAGTTAACTTTTTTATTTTTTTATTTTTTAAAGGGTAAAGAATAGTGTGAAACTGTAAGAAAAATTCTGATTTCAATATTTTTAACCATACTACTACCATGATTTTGTGGGTGCAAAGTGTAGTCCTGTGTACTCAACCCCAAAATTACGCATTTTATTTGACATTTGTCGGAGCACTAGTGTACGTACCTACTTTACCACTTGTGTGGTCACTATCTAGACTGCATCATCTCTGCTTACACAAACAGCAATTGCGACATGCGATAATAATTTAATAACTCATCACATCTACAAACGACACTGATGATTTTATTGAGAATTTGATTTGAAAACACATTGGAATCATATTCTAAGTACAGCTACGTGGCCTTTTATCAAAGGAAACTAATGCATGGAAATTTTGAAAATATAATGAATAAGTGTGAATTAATAATTGTATAATTAATATAACTTTATCATATACATATTTACTGTTTTGAAAGTCAGTTATTTTAATTACTTTATATATCATTATTAAATTCATAACATTTTAAAAAATTATGATGATGAACAAAGCTTAGTAAGTTGTGAACACACACACACATTTAACTATTTAGTTATTCATCCCAAAAAATTATACTTTTTTTAGAATAAATCCTTTATACTTTTTATCTTTTCTTTACTTTTTAAAACTATTTTTTACCCTTTATCCAAATAGATTTCCCTTTCTATCTTTCCGTTGGACCAATCTTATTATACTTTATTTTTAGGTTAGTTTCTCCTTCACTTTAAACTTATCTTGCTTTTTCTTGTTGGTTTTATATGTGAATATCACAGGGTTTTACAGGTTTAATGAATTGAAAATGTCTTCTTTTGATTGAACTCTCATAATCAATGTTTTGGTTAGTTAGGTAGTATAACTTAGAGGTATGAAGACTTTTTTGGAAAAGGGGACAGGGGGTTCTAGTTCTTTGTTCCAATTTGAAATTATTATTGCTTGATAAATAAACAACTGTCACGTAAGGAGAATTAAACTGTGTATATGATGTTTTAAAGTAATTCTATTTACTGAGATTGCATATGGATATTTGAATGAATAATTTCTAGTATGACGTATGATTTCAAATTAATGATCAGTGTTTTGTTTTGGATTGGATTGGAGTGTTGAAAATACCTATAAGCAACAAATGATATAATTGTGGTTTGAATTGTTTGTTTTAGTTGTCGTTGAGATTAAAATGGGTCTGAATGAATAAGAGGTATTGAAAATTTGTTTTGCCAAATCTGCATAATTTTTTTGTTCGGCATATATGCCACTTCAGTGACACTCAAAAAATAGTATTTATTTTATGTACAGGATATTATTGGTCTTTTAAGCAATATAATTCCTCGTTCAAGTAATGGGTTGAAGTTAAAGTGAGAGAGGTGTTAAAACATTTATAAGTCCTCTGAAATTTTCATTCCTCCAGCAATTGTTAGTTGTTCAAACGAGATGGGGTTTTGTAAAGAGATTTTGTAGCTTTGGATGCTTGAGTGATGAAACAATGCTTGAGTGAGGGAGAATATGTTGAAATTTGGAAATAGAAGAGATATATATTAAAAAATTGTAATTTATTTTATTCATATACTCTATTAATAAATTAAAAAAATAACCTAATATTAAATATATTTTTTATCTTTATGTAAGAGATATATTAAAAAATATATTCTTAAATACCAACTTAAATAGAATATAGACTTAATTATGTCTTGAGTCCTAGTAAATTTAGAAACTTTCAATTGAGTTTGTGATAAATTTTTGTTGTTTATTGAGTCATTATAATTTAAAATTCTTTTAATTCAATCCCTATATTTAATTATTGCTATTGATTGTTTGTGATGTGGCAATTATTTTGCATCCTCACTTGAACGTCATCACGTAATATTTTGTTACAAGAGACTTGATGACAATATTTTTTTTTGAATATTTATTGTATTTAATGAAAAATAATTTTATATTTAATTAAAACTATAAAATTAAAAAATATGAAAATAAAAAAAATTTATAAAATATAAAATATGTAATTATAAAATTATCAAATACAAAATTCTAAAATTATAAAATTAAAAATCTAAAAAATACAAAATTACAAAAGTTAACAAATTACAAAATTATAAAAATATATAATTTCATAATTATAAAATTATAAAATATATAAATATATAATTATATAATTATAAAACTATAAAATTATGAAATTATGGAAACACAAAATTATCAAATTATTAAATTGTAATTTTTTAATTTTGATTTTTGTAATTTTATAATTCATAATTTTATATTCATATATTTAATATTTTTATAATTTATATCTTTTTATTTTGAAATTTATAATTTTAATTAAAGTTAAAAATAATTTTTGTTAAATACAGTAAGTATTTGGGAAAAATCTCGTCAGCATAGTCTCTTATTGTAATAAAATATTATATGATGATATGTGACGACATTTAAGAAAGGTGACACTGCAAGATAACTGTCACATCACAAATTTGACAGAAACATACTCAATTGAAAAATTTTAAAATATTGAAGATTCAATAGACCAAAAATATTTATTAGAGACTCAATTAAAAATTCTCAAATTTATCAAAGACTCAAAACATAAATAAGCTGAAAATATATTAAGCAAATATTCTCAATTTTTTAGAAAGACCTGACACCAATAAACATTGATATCATAGTTTACTCGTATAAGAATAAGTAATGAATAATGCTTAGTAACAAAAAACTGTTAAAATTTACAAATAAAAAAGATATGCTATATGGAGGAATGTCTAATTTATTTTATTTGTATACTCTATTAATAAAATAAAAAGACAATGTAAAATGTTAGCTTTTTAAATATAAATGATAAACAAATATGTTTTTATCTTGTAAAATATATTTTAAAAAATTTTTAAAAATCTAAAAATTAATTTATTTCCTAAAATTTAGGGAAATACAACCAATGAGACATTAATCAATGCCACATAAGAAATTAACATTCTCTTCAACTCAAAATCTGACCACACTAAATTTATAGGTCATCTTCTTTACATGTTATTTAACTTTTTTATTTTTACCTAATATGAGACCTAGACTAACACTTAGATTCCTAACATGATAAATGTTAAAGTATGATTCTTCATCTATTTTATGCTCTTGGATGTCAAACTTCTTCAAGATATATCTATATTTCTTTTTGATTTGATCCTTCTTTGTCTTTTTTCCTTTTACATTTTGATTTGGATTATAGTGAGATTTTCAGGTTGACAGATCAACAATGTAATTCTCTTCCACATAAATCTAACTCCTCTTGATAAGTTTGCATTTTTGCAACTCAGAGATAATAACTTTTGCCATCAAAGAATGGATAGAGACTTGTAAGAAATTTATTTTCTTTCTCCTTCTATTTCATTGATGTTGTAAAAACTAGAGTTTGATACCATTTTTTAAATGGAAAATCATATTTTGACTCCCACAATTTGATTATCATTTTTTACTCTCTAATGTGGCTTAGTGTGGAGCATTAATTAATATACTACTATCTTTTCCTTTGTAAGAATCAATGTCCAATACTAAGCCACATCAGGAAATACAAAACGAGAGTCAAATTGTGGGAGTCAAAATATCATTGTCCTTTTTAAATCTTTAAGTTTTGAAAATATAAAAAATACATAAGATGAAGCAGCTTGTGATTTATTTTGTTCATGTACTTTGTTTATAGAGTAAAAATATAACAAAATATTGAATATTAATAATATTTTAGTCTTAACTTCCTAAATCTAAATAATAAATAAAAATAATTTTTTATCTTTATGTAAAATAGATTTAAAGAAACTAAAATTTTCCTAAAAATAAATTAAATAAAAGATATTGAGTAAATATTATCAACAAAATCAGCATTAATTCTCTCTATTAGTAGTTTGAGTGCTCAAAATCAAATGAGATAATTTATAGTTCAAGAAACATTGTTCTATTAATATAAAAGTAAAAAATCACCACTTGAGTTAGTGATGTCAAAAAAATTTGTACCCGTGAGTATCTTCAGATAAAACTCGTAACGGGTAAAAGATGAATATTATAAATGGATACCCAAAGATGACGGGTATGAGTATTTTTTATACTCGCATGTTAACGAGTACGGATATTGTAGTATTCGTACTCGTGGATACCCGTACTCGCTATACTATAATTTAAATATAAAAAAATAAAAAAAACATGACTAAAATATTAACACATTGATCTTGAATGAGTTATTTTATATCAATTGGTTTCAAAAAAATATTCATTTTTTTGTAAACTGTCATTCAACACTGTTTAAATGGGTTATTTGCACTTTGTTTGAAATGTATGAATGTTATGCATTGTATTTTTATTTAAATATATAGTTAAGATATATCGTTAAATATTAAATTTTTCTTCTGTAAATACCCGCGGTACCGTAGATATTAAAAAAATGTGCAGGTACCTGTTTATCAGATACTCGCACAGATATGAATACGAGTACGGGACAGATATTTATTTAATAGATAAGGTACAATAATAGATAAGACATGAATACGAGTATGAGACATATATTTATCTAATAGATAAGATATGAATACGAGTACGCGTATCCTATCTGTCCCACCTGTCCTGTTGACATCCTTTACCACTTTAATTGAATGTTATTAATGTGTTTTTTTCATAATTGTCTTCTATTGCTCCTAATTGAAAGCTAAGAATATGTTTTTCCAATAGATACAACTTACGTTATTGATTATTAAAGAATGAAATCAAAAAGTGTGAGTAGATCATCTAGTATTTATAAATTATTATATTCAAGATATGTAATATATATTATGAGAGAGAAAAATTATTTAAACTTACGAATGTTTTGTGATAAATCAATAGTTCATAAATTTTATAGAGAGAACAGCCATTTTTTCTTTGATTAAATTAAGTTGGTAGCTTCTCCCCATAAACAGAGAAAGGGTGATTTTGACTCATCCATGTCCACAAAAATCTTCCACTTCGCTGTCGGAATTTCGTAAGTCTTCACTGCCTATAGGCTCACACTGTCAGACCCACACCCACCCACCACTAAATACCAGAAATTTTTTTGGACAATTCTTTCACAGAAGAATTGAGGATCCAGAAACCTAAATGAACACAGCTTAACGAAACAAGAAATGTAATCTGACAAAGTATTCTCATATTTATACCAGCATAAGAAAAATATATTTCCAAAGAAACTCTTTTTTGGCAACTAAACAAAAAATCTGGCGGTTTAAAATGTTTTCAGAGACGAATGGTTTGTGTATGTATTGTGCAATAATAAAAATAATATATGTAATTGTGTAAGATATCTGGACCAACATAATTTTATTTACATTCTTTATACGATGTACCCTTTCTTTCGTAAGGTGTCCTTCTACTTCTTTCTCACTCATCTTTGATTCATTTTGACCCAGTTGTTAATGCTGGCTTAGTTCTGCAGAGGGGCCAACCTTGTTTTGTTGCTCAGCCACACACCAAGTGGGTCTCCTTAGTACTTCCTTTAGCATGTCAGGGTTTCCCTTGTTCTCTTGTGGTTAAAAAAACTAACAAAACAACTATCTTTCCATCAAACTATAATGTCAACCACATCAACCGAAGTTTGAACAAAGAATCAAGTACATATTACAGTCAAGTTAATATGGGATTGATTGAAGGTTGATAATGTTAATTAGTTCATACTACACAGTTCACACACCAAGTACACTGAAAATTGCTCAAGCATAAACTATAGGCAAGCCGCTACAGTGTGTACCTAAAAGCTTTTATGATCAACTTAATTTCAGGGCTGAAAGAACTTGTTACCACATTTGCATTTCCAAGAGAGAAGATAGTAGCCCTCGTCTCTTTGAGCTGTTGTTGCCTTGTGAATGTGACTGACCCTGTGATGAGGGGAGATTACAAGAGCAGCCATGCAAGGCTTGCAACTCAAGCACTTGTTCAAACACCTTGGAGGCCTTGACCCCAACACTAACTTCTTTTGCTTCAGACCCTTCCCATCTTTCGTTGAACCTGACCCTACTGTTCACAAGTCAAGTCAAGAACATAATAACCATGTTAATCACACCAAGTAATGAAATGACACACACACACAAGTTATTGATTCCATCATGTTGACACAGAAATATTTGGACACTCATGATGGTGTGTATGTTTTACCTGAATTAGAAGGAAATAGGGTGAGGGAAATTATGAGAATCAGAGTCACAAAAGTTTTTAGTCCACTGAGATATACGTTTGGAGAATCCATCAGTCTTATAAAAAAAAGTAATGATCAACAGAGAGAAGTTAGAAGATGGGGTTGTGGGAGAAAGAAATGGGAGGAATGGGTTGTGCAATAATATGGATGTAAAGGGGGTTGGTATTGAATGTGGTATCATTGATATTGATATGTATGAAAAATTGAAGGGTCCCAAAAAGATGAGTTTGGTGTTTGAAGTGTTTTAAGAGCAACAGGTGCTCTGACTCGAGGTTTTCAGTGTGAATGACCGAAGTCACAGTTTCTTTTCATCTTTTGCTGGCTGAATTGACTACCCTATGCTAACTTTTGAAATTATTGAAGTACTACACCATCTTTCCCTTGTCATCATCTAAGGAGTGGCCATGAGCTTTTGGTCATTTGCACTTGGCTCTGCTCCTCAATAATACTATTACTAATACTACTATTATATGTTACCGCTACACAGTGTACACAGTGTTTGCCTCAATACAACAAACAAATAGAGGGCAAAAAATCAATTCAAATTCCACTCCATTCCATCACTATTATTTCCTTTCCACAAGGGACCACTTCATTCAATACAAGCCTCAACCCCATACTAGTTACTATTTCTATTCTCTTTCAAGCTCCTCAAATATTCACACTTTCTCTTCAACCCACTGTTCTAAATCACTTTAACCCAGGAATCAGAATCAGAATCAGAAAATAGGAACATAATATATATAATCGCCCAAGAATGTAAGGTGAGTGAGAGAGGAACACAATCTTTCGATTCTCTGAAAATAGATTTTCCTTTTTTCTCAAGAACATATTTCTTTAACATACCTCTATATCACAACATTTGTATTATTTACACATTTTATTTTGGGCAAGGCTCCCACTAACCTCCATTCGTTTACCTCTGATTCTTAATTAGAAGGGTGAAAAATACAGCGATAAAACAGTTCAATAGGTTCATGAATAATGAGTGTGACTACAAAACAAATTTAGATACACAAAGCTGCATGTAGCTTACAAGGTAGATATATATTTATATATATACATATACATATATATAGATATATAACTATATATATATACTACAGCTATATAGCTATGGCTATGTCTTATATATGCATGAGATGAGATGAGAGATTCCAGTGACTTGAAGGAGCAGAGCAGTGGTGTCGTTTCGCTCGTCTTAATATTACCACAGTATATATCTGCTGAATGCTGCTAACTTTTTTCGTCATCGAAAGGATAACTCTGCTTTCAATCTCAAACATGCATGCATCTTTTTTCTTTCTCATTGTTTTAATCTTTTTGTTTGAGAACACAGATATGAGATACTGTTTTCAAGAGATAATCTTATTTAAATCAAATGAAATGATCACCAACAAAAAATTTATTCTTTAAGAGATTCATATCCCAGATAAATAATTAAACTGAACTGATTGATCTTGTTTAGGGGTTCTTTCGCATTATTTTACATGATCTTATTAAAAATGGCTAAAGATGTGGTTTGATTAATAGACAAACAGGACATTGTTAAAAATATTATTTGATTCATAAGAGAGTAGAAAAATTATATTAAGAAAATATTTCAATAAATATTTCTTATTATAGGTGAATAATTACAACAACAAAAAATTAATGAAAATAAAATTCATTAAAGCACGCTTGTTATTGACATTTGTACAAAATTAGATACTAATTTCTTAAATACTTTTGTGATATATTAGTATAATTAGTTTCAGTTGTACCGTTATTGTTATTATCACCTAATAATTTTATACAAATATTTTCTAACGTAGAATTCACAAGTTAGGCAATTTTACGAGGAGAGGAAGAAACTGAGAAAAACAGTAAACAAATAAAATTAAATATTTAATTATTTGGTAAAGTAAGCGTATGTGAGGAATAAAAAGAAAATATTTTATTTTTTTGTGTAATTTAATTAATCTAAAAAAATTTGAAGAGAAATGTATGAATAAAAATAGGTTAAAAAAATGGTAAAATGACTTTTACTTACTTTTCAAAAATATTTTTTATTTTTCCAATCTCCAAACTCATAATATTAATTTATTTTTCTTTGTACTTTCTTCCTACCCTTTCCTTCTTAGAAAGTAACTTAATGTATGCTTTGTGAGACTCAATTTTAGGAATATGATAAAGGTTTCATGTCTTAGGCGATTAAGTTATGATCATATTAGTTTTTAAGTATATGAAAACCATTTTGTGCTAGGTGAGTATTATATTGATTTTGAAGTACCTAATGCAAAATGTTGTTTTAATATTTATAAGTGGTGTGGAACAAGCAGGTTTTGAAATGTTTTTTTCCCCTTCATATGTATATATTGTTTTTCTTAAGCAAGATATGCTACCTCAAACAAAAACAAAAATAAGACAGATATTTTATTTTTGTATCAAATTAATATAATTTTACTCAAACAAAAATTAGGTAAAGAGATTTAGTCTTTTTCTTTTTATGTATTTTGTTCAAACTTGAATCTCGCTCCAATTAAAAATTGTGAAAAAAACAAATTCTCCTTTAAATTTTGTTTAAGTGAAAATTATTGTACTCAAACAACTTTTACATGATGAAATTAATGTTTTTAAATTTAAAAACATTATGAGTAGGTATATGTAAGTAGATGACTTTTTTATGAAGATGTCATTAATTAATTATGTAAGATATATGCATTCATATATTCAAACATATATACCTTTAAAAAGATATATTTAATTATCAAATTAATGTAATGATCTAAATCAAGAAAATTAAGAGATCAACTGATCAAAAGGTAAAAAAAAAAAGTTCATATATATATATATCCAAAACATTTGTAAATGTATAAATATTAATTACAATGAACTTTTCTTGATGTTTGATTCTATGATCTGTTGTATATCAAAGTCTTGGATTAATAAGTGTTTGTATCTTGTGGTACAGTTTATTAAGTCTTCTAATTCTAAAAGCATTTTTTTGACTTTTTTTATTTTATTTTGTATCCTGTTCTAATAGATCATATGGAGTTATTTGGCAATATACTTATATTATATTTTAATAAAAATGTCATCTCATATTTTTGTTTAATAGAGTTAGTTGGCAATATACTTATATTATATTTTAATAAAAATGTCATCTCATCTTTTTGTTTAATGAGTATGGATAACAACAAATCAGGTTAGGTATGGAGAGTGTCTATTCACAATTTGATCTGCAACAAAAAATTTCATTTGTTACCTCTCCTGCTGTTTGCGTGAGTATTTGTTTCAAAAATACCTGCATATATTTTAAAACTCACGGGTACCCGTAGGTACTCACAAATATTTTAAAAAATATATTTTATAATTATTTAAAATTAAATTCAAATAAAATTACAAAAAAATGTAAAAGTAAATATAAATTAAATTAAATTTAATAAATTATAAATTAAATTTTAATTTTAATTAAATTTAACTTAATAAAATATAATTTTAATTTTAATTTTTTTACAGGTAACAGAGTAGTATGATACCCACACCCGACTCGTTTATAAGCGGATATTAAAATACCGACTACTCGCAAGTAACAAATACCCACATATACCAACTATCCGTCACGAATTTTATCTGTGGATATTCACAAATACAAATATTTTTGTCATCCCTAAATGAAATTGTTGTAATTTTATGATCATCTATTATTTTACACGGAAACACAAACTTTAGAAGAAATCATTACTATTTTTTAAATTATATATATATATATATATATATATATATATATATATATATTATGAATAAATAGATTTAATGTATGAATAAAATTTTGCAAAATATTATAAGGCGTAAATAAAAGCAAATTATAAATAAAATATTCTCAAGAAGGACAACAACAGTGACGAGGTTGTCTTTTTTTAATCAGCCAAAGTTCATAAGTCTTAATCGAGTATCTTTTACTTTTTGAAATCGCGCTCTTAAAGTGATAATGAACAAACACCATTTGGCAAAGACAACAAAACATTGATATATCTAGTAATTAGTGGCTTTGTGTGTTTATACACTTTATAACATCATTAGTTTAAGAAACTAGTCATTTTTTAAATAAAATAATATTATTATCGTTTTTAAGAAGAAATGGATGTAACACGCACTATGACCAAAACCTTAAAACATTTTATAGTATTGTGTCATAATATGGTATCGTGGCAATGACCAGGTTATGGTAACTAACAGCAAGGAGAAAAGGATAAGATTATTATTACCGGTATGGTTTGAATCCTAAGATGACCAAGGTTAGGTCAGCAACATTAGGTTATTTTATTCTCCAAATAGAGACGAATTAATATGCACAGGTTCCCCCACCCAATTCTTAACCTACCTCCAATGCCCCCTGCAATTCACTGGGTTCATTATGATACTTACCGTGGTGGTGGAAACAAATTTTTTACATTACATGTTATGTAATATAATTAATATAATTAGGGATGTCAAGAGGGTAGGATACAGGTAATAACTCCACACATATCTTATATGTTAGATAAATATTTATCTCGTACTCGTATCTATATTCATCGAGTATCCATTATGTGGATATCTGCATAATTTTTTAATATCTATGGATATTCACGGATATCCGTGAATATTTAAAAAAATTAAAATAAATATTTAACAACATATTTTAATCATAAATTCAAATAAAATATAATATATAACATTCATAAATTTTAAACAAAGTCCAAATAACACATTTAAATAGTGTTGAATGACAGTTTACAAAGAAATGAATTTTTTTTAAACTACTTGATAAAAAAATATTTCATTCAAAATCAATATATTAATATTTTAATCATGTTTTTTTATTTTGTTTAATTTAAATTAAAATATAACAGGTACGAGTATCCACGGGTACGGATACTATGATACACGTACCCGCTCCGTTAACATACGGGTATTAAAAATACCCGTATTTGTTACCCACGGATATCCATTTACAATATTTATTTCCTCCCCGTTACGAATTTTATCCAAGATACTTTCGAATACGAAATTTTATGACATCCCTACATACAATCTATCCATAGGATGTTTTTATACGACCATGAATAGATAAACCTTTATATACGGTATACGGCACAGTATAAAAATTTAATTGTATATTTGACTTTTTAGTTTTTAGATTAAGATATTTTTATTCAATGTTAATATGCTATCTAGGTGTAAGCAAGGACTTCTAAATCTATATAACTTAATAAATTTATATTTTTTCATTGAAAATTATTTTAAATCACCAAATTAGAACTGGATTGAAAATGAATTCATAGATTTTAAAATAAGATCAATTTAACGTAATATGAGTACATAGTAAATATATAATACAAAGAAATTTATTTAATTTTATATTTTGTCAAATAATTATTATATATATACACTAGTGGAAACATATATGTTACGTGTATCATTTTATTAAAACAATTATGAAACTATAAAATATTTTTTATTAAAATTAATTATAAAAAAAAATAATTTGTAATTTTTTATTATAAATAATTATTTGAATTTATAAAATAATTAAATTTAGATTAACGGTCACTAAAAGAATTAAAATAAAAATGTTATTATTTTAATATAAAATAACAGAATAAAATTGAAAAAAAATGTGTAAAAGTAACAAATCTTCTTTATATATATATATATATATATATATATATATATATATATATATTATATATATTATCATTATTTTGTAATTGTTAAAATATTTATTTTGAGATATTTTTCTCAATAAATTATTATTATTATTATTATTTAAAATTATTCAATCGAACTAAAGAAGTCTAAGTCTGACTTGGTTATTCATACTCTTCTGTGATTTGAATTGTACATTGAACCACTTTAATTAGAAAGACCCAATTGAATTATACACTTGAATATGAATTTTAGACCATAATTGTGCATAAGATATAAGAATCAACTATTCTACAATTTTGTGTAAACGATTTTAGCCAAAAAGACGGAAACATATATTTGAGATCCAAATCTTGTTGATTGCAGTTTGAATTATAAGCCATTAAAAGCAACGTTTCAAATAAAGTCCATGTAATTAATTGATATCGATACATAGGCTATTATATTAAAGTTAGGGATTTTTTCATATAATCAAGTTAGGGTTTTTGCCACAAACTAAAATCATAAATAATCAACTAGTAAGAATTTTGTATGTGCCCAATTCAAGTTAGAATCCATGATTGGGTGATATCCTAATTGTGTTTTTATTTATATATTGAAAATAGAGTGGTTAACATATTCGAATTTCACATTTTTAAGTATAACAAAATATCATTAATCATGTGTTTGGTCAAATGCTAGATACATTCCATGTATCTAGATAATGGTGAATGGTGAAAGGGCAACAAAAAATTATAGACTTCAAAATTTTCGGTTTAAAAGTACACAACTTTTTTTTTTGGGTAAAACAAATATAAATTATTAATCTTCATATCCGTATTAATTCTTCTAGTTCTGCACATTCTTTTCAACTCTACCCTTACTTTTTGTTGCTTGAATAATTGTAATCAAGCAATTAGCAAGCAGTTAAGAATTTGTTCTTTTAATATAACTAAGAACTTGTCAATTTTTCTACTTCTTGCTTTATCGATTAGGTGACCTGTGTGTTTGCGAAAGTCGCAGTCCAACATTTTGTTAACTTTACGAATCACACACGAAAATCTAAAGTTAATTTTTTTTTATAAACTAAAAAAAAAATACTTAATTAAGAAAGTTTCACTAGCAAGAAAAACGTAAATAGGTGTATATTCTTTTCTACTATAGCACACCAGCAATACACACTTCTCTTCTGCATGCAGCAGTATATTATGCAGTAAGTGAAATCTACTCCCTAAGAAAGAGAAATTGCAATTACTTCATCACAATGACTTGTTGTATTGTTCATTCTGAGAGAGTATTTCTTTGAAGTATAGAATTAAAAACTGGTTTTGTTTTGACAGATTTTTTCACATATAAGTACTTAAATCGCATATATTCATGATGCATAAATACTAGAGAAGTTAAAACTCAGCATTGAGGCAGATGGTAATGGGAAGGCACAAGGCACAGAAACAGAGAGAGTGAAATCTGAAAAGTGGTGCAGAAGGTCCTTGTCTTTTGCTTGCTCTTGCCTTTTTGAGTAGGACAAAGTGAGGAAAAGACTATGAGCAGTTGTAGCAGATCCTCTGCAAACTATCCTTTTCTCCAACACACATTTTCTCACACACCAAACAAAGTTTATCATGCATGTATCTTGTTAATTACACAATCATTTTCCCTCTCTCTATCTCTCTATCACTCTCATAATATTTACCTTTCATCTTTGGCCCCTTTTAACCATGCCATTCCATCAACGTATGGGCATAATCCTCACCATTTCAAGTCCCAACAAGACCTTAACCTCCCATACCATAACCATGCATGGGGCACCCATGCTTTTCTCGTAATACAAAAAGTTGCATTTTGGTGACCTTAACCAATGTTATTGCTCCTAATTGTATAGGGTCGTCACCATTTATTTCAACAATGGAAACCAAACACATCATAATCATTGTTTTCATCATTGCCTATCATAGCTTTCCATTGCACTATATAACTTCTAAACCAGATTTTCATTTGCTACCCTGAAAAAATAACTAATGCGGAATGTGACAATTGACATCCACAAAACACCCATTACCTGACCAATATCTTCCATTGATTTCAGTTTGGTGGTACCAAAGCATATTGTAAAAGCTTTATTAACGACGTATTACACATTTAAAGTTTGTGTTTGTTTCACTCGGCTTTACTTTTCAATACACTTCTAAATGCTAGTTCATGTCTCTATAGGGTGTTTGATTTTCTATTTAGAAGCTTCAAAATGTTCATTTCAAGGATACTGCACCTATGAATTGAAAGGAATTTGATTTGGAATGTGTGAACTGATACAATACTCATAGATTGGCTTAGAGATGTGCATTTAAATTTTTGGTTCCTTCCATTGAACATAAATTCTCCCTGACACTAGAACTCCCATTTCGACATGCACTAGAAGAGAAAAACATACCGTGTATAAATTCTTATTTCCTTCCTTGAATTGTCCATGAGAATAAAATTCCCATTCAACATGCCTTAAAAAGTTAAAAATACTATCGTAAAAAAAGAGAGTATAAAGCACTAAAACCAAATGCTAAAAAGACAGTAGTTGCCGTTTTAAGTAAAGTAAATGCTAAAAACACATGCTATATCATTGCATATAGCATATATAAAATAGTAGTAATGAAATAAAAAATATTATTAATTGCATAATTATAAAAAAAGAGTTAAATACATAAAATATGTGAAACCATACGGAGTTAAACCATCGGAGGAATAACTCGTGTCTGTCCCCGAAACTGTAGGACGTGTTATTTAAATTCTAAAGGTGAAATATGTCAAAAGTAATTAACTTTAGATCGAGGCAGGTTAAGAGTTTTGAACAACCCCACCTACCATCTTTTCTGCCATCCAAATTCACTTCACCAGTACAAGATTCCATAATTCAACACAAAAAAAGAAACAACGTCGACAACATAGGTGCAAGAGAAAATTGCACTTTTATTATTGACGATAAGCAAAGTGGTCTGCTGAGTACAATTCAAAAGCCAGAGAAGCGTACAATAACAAGGGCTTGATTTAAAAGGAAAGAAAAAAAACGATAAAATAAAACAACCCAGACGATGGGGTTGTTGTGTTGTGGCAGACCGAAGCCCTTGAATCTGAGGCACCTAACCTTATAATCGCACAACATAACCACACTCACAAGACCAAAGGAAACCAAGTTAAACCTCTCTTCCACATTCAAGACATGGTTAAGAAGCTTCATTGGTATAAACTAAAGACACAGACCACATCAAAGGACATGAACTAAAGCTCAAATCTAAGCAACATCATAAGTAAATGTGAGACAGAAGCTAAAACTGTTTTTTTTTTATTATTATCAACATCCAGCGGTACAAAGTAAGATCTAGCATAAGCATGCACTATCTAGCAGTGGATACCATCAACCAGGACTTAGTAACTGCAATCTCAGGGGACCCAAGCCATGAAAGAAGTAGCCCAAGGCCAAAAGGGTTGTTGTAGGTTGGAACAAGCATTTTCAAGCTTGTGAAAAAATGGGTCATGAAGGAACACGCCAAAGTTCCCCCGGAAAACAACTAAGTCAACAAACTGCCACCAATCCACCTCGATAGACATATCAGCCAAAACCTGTGCTGAGTGCTGAGTGCTGAATGTGACCTGTACAGTTCCATCTCCTTCCCTGATTAAATCAGAATATCACATCTCCACAACTTCTCCACTAGCAACTCCATTGTGCTGCTGCTAATTGAGTTGCAGTTTTGAATATTTAATCCTATCAAGCTCTGGCCCAATATGGTCAGAAAAGGGAGACACTTGTTTGATACATCAGAGCAACCAGACAAGGAAAGTACTTGCAAGCTAAGCAGGCTGGCCCTAGAGAGAACAGCAATACCGGCATCAGTGATTGCGCACTTCGACACGTCTAGATCATTAAGCACCAGACAGTTGTTTGCAATTGTAATCAAGCTTGCATCAGTAATTTTCATGCATCCATCCAAATTTAGTACTTCTAGTGTTCCACCATGTAGCCTGGCCAAGGCTGAAACTATGTTATCTGTCAAGTTCCAACAACCGGCAAGGTTTACATTGACAAGTCCAGCCTCACAATTCTCCAGGAGGGGGAGAAGGCCAGCATCAGTTATGCCATAGAGTCCAGTAAGATTAAGATGCCGAAGTTGGGGGCATAATTTTCCAATCATGGCCAGGCTAGAACTACCAAAACCAGGGCACTTTTGAATGGCTAAAGATCGAAGCGACTCGCAAGGAGAAAGCATAGATACTTCCATATCGATATCCTTAACTCCAGAGCACTTCACAAGGGTAAGAGATCTCAACTTCGTTTTGATGTTTGAAAGAGCAACAATAATCCCAGACTGAGTAAACCTGTTGCACTCCTCCAACTGCAGGCTCTCAAGAGATACTGCAGCTTTGGCAAATGCTACCAATCCACTATCAGTAACAAAGCAACACCTGCGAAGGTACATCTGCTTCAGGTTGATGCAACCCTTACCTATGGCTTCTATGCTTTTATCAGTTACCCCCCTACAGGAAGTAACAGTAAGTGACACCAGTTTCTGCAGACCTTGAGCAGCCCCCATGACCCAGAACCCCCTTTCTGTGACATTTTTTAGACCAGAGAGGACCAGATTTGTTATCGCCCTTCCATAATGACAGATAACAGCCAGAGAGAAATCGGTAATATTCAAGGCCTGAAGCTTAACCCTTGACAAGTTGGAAGCCAAGGACAACAGATTAGATACTCCGTGATCCCCAACAAGAGGGCAATCCTTGATAGAGATTGACTGCAGCTTGGGACATAACTTTGCGAGAGCTTGCAGGCCCTCATTTCCAATATTTGGACATGATTCCATATTTAAGGTGGTCAAGTTGGGGCAGCCTTCAGCTATTGCAATCAAACCCTTGTTGGTGATCGAGGAACAATGACTCAAATCAAGCTTCTCCAACATATGACACCCTTTTGCTATCTGAGACAGACCCTCGTCCCCAATTGAAGATACATCCCACAAAGAAAGCGATCTGAGAGAAGGGCAACCGTGAGCAACTGCATAAAGGCCAAGGTCTGTGACACCACGCATAGAGTTGCTTCCTCTGATAGATAGCTTCCCTAGTCCCCCACGGGAACTAGTCCCAACTGCAATTGCAGCAAGCCTCACATCAGTGGCTTTCTTCCCATCCAGACACCTTGTAAGGTAACCATCACATTCAATATCTTGATTCTCATCTGAAGAAACCGTTTCAGCAAAAGAAGTAGTCCTCTCAATCTCATCTCTGCAAATAGAGCTCATAAGCATAAGCCACCGTTTAGATACACAGGCACATAAGCTCCTCTCTTTGCCACCGGGTAGCCGTCTGAATATCTCAAATAGGCATTCATCCGGAAGAACCTCAATACCAGGCTCTTGATAATGTTGCTCACCCTCAATAGCTTCAAGGATGGAGCGAGGTCTCTTGTTAGGAGGGTAGTACAAATCCAAATTGGAGCCAATAGTAGAGTACAAGCGACCCAACTCCATTGGACTTGAGCAGAAAGAACCCCCTGGGTACAGTTCATCATCACCTGATAAACCCATCCACAAAACCAAAGATCAGCCCAACAAAACAACAGCCTTCTACATTAAACACAATAGGATGTGCCACAATCAAAACTCAACATTCACCTAAAATCATACAAGAAAGATTGAAGCTTTCAACAGAAGATTTTCCTCGTGCATGCTCATTCCACCAAAGAGAAAGAAAAGGGAAAATATTTTCTTCAGAGAAAAAAAAAAATGAAGTGTTCTCGGTAAACACTTTCTGATGAGTAGTAGATCAAAGCAAGCTCTAAGAAAACAGTTTCTAAGCATCCCTCACAACAACACCCATGAAAATAAAAAAGAAAAACATTTGTTTCTCTTATCATGGTATTTTCCTCCCCATCCAACTCACAAACCTCATAACATATACATAAATTGAATCACCACATGCAAACCGAGCAATCACATATTAAATCGAAGAACAGATATGAGTAACACATATATAAAATAAAAAAAAAAAAAAAAAAACTTACCGCTGTAATTGACAAGGGCAGGCATGAGCACAGAGGATGAGTCCACAAGCAAGAAAATCTGCGAGGCAGCAGTTGAAAGCCCTTAAGATCAGAGAGAGGAAGAAGAAGAAGAAGAAGAAGAAGGAAAAAACAGATTATAGAGAAAAGGGTGCAGAGCATTTGAGAGTGTAAACCCCACGGAGCAGGGCAAAAAATAGAAGAGGAAGAAGGAAGTTTGAAATGGATGAAGTGAGGTTTGGGGTGTGGGGGAATGTATTGTGTTTATATATGTGTGCATCGTGAAGAAACAAAGTCTTATATTGAAAAAGGAAGAAAAAGATATAGGTGTCGTCCACAGACACCACCACCCCACAGGTGCTTTGCTACTGCACATTCAGTATGCAATGAATCCTTCCCTAAAACCGGTTATTCCCCACATACAACACATCTCTCTCTCTTTCTCTCTCTTTCTCTCTCTTTGGTCCAACCAAACCAACCACCTCAGCATTTTGTAATACATTCTAGTAATCCTAATACCATTTCCTAGAAACTAATACCACCTACACTTTCTCTCTCTCTTTTCTTCCCAATTTTTTTTTATTTAATTAATCAAACTATATTAACATCACTCCAACTTGTGTAGTATTCGAAACCAGCTGATGCGTGAACTTTGAGGAAGATACTATGGACATACACTAATATGACTCTGTCTTTCTCTTCTTAGGTTGCCCCTACAACTACAAATCAATACCTTCTATGTCTGTTAGACCTAATAATACTTTCTTTAAAATAATATTTCATCTTTCACACAATTTATTGAATATATGTATCTCAAAAATTAAATAAAGCTCATCCATGTGTTCTTGGTCATCCATGGCTTTGTTTCAAATGTATAACATTAATAATGAATAATTAATATTCATATGCTAATAAACAAGATTTATAATATGCTAACAAAATATGCCTATTTGGTATTTGAAATTAACAAAATTTATACGATACACTGAGAAGATTTATTTACAAAAAAATGTCAACTTGGTAATATACGCCGCGTGCAGATGTCAGCTTTATATTTATTACAACACAGACTAAGAAAAGTATTTATTTTTTTCTCCAAACTACTTTTACCTTCAAAATTACGAAATTAGCTTAACTTAAAAACTTACCAAAATAAAAAGAATCCGTAGTTTCATAATCGGATCAGACCGGTCAATTAAATCAGTGAACTACTAAACCGATTCAATAGATCACTAAGACCATCCAAAGAAAAATGGATAAAGAATAGGATAAAGCTGGTAAAAATATTTTAAAAATCGGTTTAATTGAAAAATTTTAATAGTAAATCATTTTAACTTTAAAAAAATAAACATAAAATAATTATAAATAAACTCAAATTATTTTATTGAAATTTCAATTTAAATATTATAATAATATATTTATTTAAATATTTATATACTTTAAATTTTAAAACTCATAAATTTATGTTTTATCTCAAATTATAGAATCGTAAAATTATGATTGAATTATTAAATCTTAAATAAAATGCTGTAACTTGTTTGATAACCCATCCGTTTTTAAAATATTAGGTACAATATATAAAATAGGAAATTCTGCCGAACTTATTTTAACCATATCTATAACTTACTTTTAAACCAATCGTACATTCACCGTATGATTCACACTAAACTAAACTAATAGTTTTATTAAAAAATTATTCATTTTATTAAGACACTAGTATTGTTCTATGTGATATTTGAGTATACAAGATAAGGAAAAATTATGTAAGTTGTATCATGGATATATTTAATAATTCGCATGGATATTGAAAAAATATATTTGATAATTCGCATATCAGAGTAAAACTTAATTTTAAACGGTTTACACATTCAAGATAAATTTTGCAATAAATTAGTAAAAATTTTAAGTTTTACACAAAATTAATTAATAGTATAAAGTTAATTTAATAACGAAGTGAAAAACTTTAGTATGGACACTTGTTTTTCTTTATAAGAATAATAATATACGTCATTAGAGGTATTGACAATACATCATGCTTTCTAAAGTTAAATAAGTGTCTCAAATTAGTTAAATAAATTTATTATAATTTACAAATATTTACTCGACCTATTAAAAAAATAACATGGATAAATAAAAATATCTATATATATATATCTGTTAAAAAAAATATATTAAATGTACACATTCAATGTTTGGCGATGTTTCAAACATGTCTCTTCGAGAAAATGGAGAGTTATTAAAAAATATATAAAATTTGAATAAGAACGAAAGAAAATAAGGTGTATAAATCAACAAAAGGTGCTACGACTTAGGAGAATTTTTTAAATAAATAAAAAACTTTAAACAATAATAGAAGGGAAAAAAATGAAACAGAATGCAAAAAAACTCACCTCTGCACCAAGCCCTTTTGCACTTGAAAATCAAATAATGAGGAGTCCCAGAGTTATTCCTTAAAAATTCAACCAAGGTGATACTAGTTTTTTTTTTCGTTGGTGATTGTTTTCTTATGACTAAAACACTTCGAGAGCAACTCATTATATAAGGGAGATAAAAATATTAAAAATGTATGAATCTGATCACGTGGGACCTTTTAAAAGAGGTTGAAGGATAATTATTCTTAGGAAAATATTAAATATATACGTCTTATTTTCCATCTCATTCGGATAATTATTCTTAGGAAAATATTAAATATATACGTCTTATTTTCCATCTCATTCGGATAATTATTCTTAGGAAAATATTAAATATATACGTCTTATTTTCCATCTCATTCTTCACAAAATTTTATCTATCTTCACCTTCACTGTAGTTCATCTCATTTGGTAAAAAGAAACACCTTAGTAAGCTATTTATTAATTATTTAATTAGGTTCAGATCAAATTATGTAACAACAATAGGATGAAGAACCTGAATTTATATATATAACAATGTAATAAAGGATGTCTTTTTTTAATTTGATCACAAGTTTTGTTTTTTACATAAATATTTTTTTCTTTTATTCTGATCTCAGAATATCGTTATGTCCATTACCATGTATCCGAATTATTGTCTCTTTTAAAACATTTTCTTTGTCATGTTCACAATCTTAAAAGATGTCGTAGAGATGAAAGGAAAAAATAATACTTAAACTGTAACAGTTTAGACTTCTAAGTAAAATGAGTAATAATATCTTTATCTAATTTAACTTAAATAATCATATATGTAATACTTGTTTTACATTTGTTCAGATTTATTGTTTTTATCTTGATATTTAATAATCAAATAAACGACTAAGATTCATTTTATTTTATACCGATCCTTGATAAATGAATTTGAATATATATATATATATATATATATATATATATATATATATATATATATATATATATATGAATAAAAGGCAGAGTGAATGAAATTGTTGATTAATATGAATAGGTTTATATTTGGTAGGGTTTGAATTGGATTTGATGATAATGTGGTGAGTTTGTAAAATGAGAATAGACAGCTAGAAAACTTGAAAGGAGAGAATAAAAAGACATGCGAAAGTGCAAGTGCATCAATATGAACGTGTGATTAAATGTATTCAGCCGTTTAACCAAAAAAGTGAATTGAAACCATTACCTGTTAGTTGCACTCAGATTATGTATTTATTTTAACACACATTATTTAATTCACAAATTCATCCCCCCATTTCTGCCACCATTGCAAAAACACTTGCAACTTGTTACATGCACACCTATTTTTAAAATTATTTATTTATTTTTTATTTAATTATCAAAGTACTACTTTTTTCTTACAAAATTTTAGATAAATTTATATTCAATTTCATTTTAAATTATGAAAGGACAAAAATACAGTTAGATGTCTAGTGTCTCATCTTTCCATATGATAAAATGTCACTCCCAAAACAAATATATATATATATATATATATATATATATATATATATATATATATATATATATGTCCTTCCATATTTCTATAATACAAAGCATTCATACAAAATATAGGTGGTGGATGGATCATTAACATTCATTCAATAATTCAATAATTCAATATTTGACACTTTAACAACTTTTCTATATTGTCCAAACTTACACAGGTTGAATTTTATTCATTATTTGTCTTCATCAATTTTAAATATGCATGTAATTAATAAATATTCGTTGAAATGTTCTCTCTTATTTATTATGAACTTAGCTCCATGTGTATTTCTCTCTTCCACGTAAAATAATAATTCATTAATTTCACTATTTTAAGTAAATTCTAAAATAAGTAGTAGAAAGATCATTTATCTTTTCCGAAATATTGATTAACATTCATTACAAAAAGTAAAACAACAAATGATAAAACATGTATATAATAATTAATTAAACTGTTTTATAAAGAAATGTTTGTATATTTTGAGTTGAGAATCTATCCACTATTGAAAACTTGTATATTCATTGGAGTTTAGTAAAGTGTTATTAAATTTTTAAATAATTTAAATAAAATTAACAAATAAGTATAATGATTTATTTATATAATTATAATAGTGAATTTCACCTTTAAGCATATACATTAATCCACCAGTTATTCTAATATTTATAGAATTATTTATTTCATTTATTGAAAAGATTAAGATGTGTTCGCACGAAGGATTTGCGGGATAGAAAAATTTTGAATGATGGATTTGCGAGTATAATGACGTTCCGATCTATGAATTTGCAAGAGCAGAAAACCACGGATTTGAGGGATCACTTATTTTTTTTCATCTGACCAATATACAGAAGATATGAGAGGATTAATGAAAATTTTACATTAATAACTTTGTTGGAAACCAATTATGTATTAAAAAAGTATTGATAATAAATAATAATAATAATAGTCAATAAAAAATATAAATAAAAATAATAATATATATAAATATATATAATAATTAATAATTGTAATAATTATATACATAATAATTAATAATAATACTACATGTATATAATAGTTAAGAATAATACAATATATATAATAATAATTAAATATAACAATAAATTATTATTATTATTATAAAATTATAATAATATATTAACTTTAATTATAAGGGTAAAATAATAATTTTACATTTTAATTACATTTTTTTATCTATCATATCAATCAAATTACTCACAAACTTCACTCCTAACTTCGTTCACTTTTATTTCCAAATCTCTTACATCGTGTTATTTTTGGAGGATTTATTGTTCATATGGAATGGGAAGCAATGATTAATAGGTGATTAACGTGTTCCTTAAGGAGTAATAGAAGGTAATTTCGAGTAATGATTAGATGGATTCATTCTAAATACAATCTCTTTGGCGAGATTAGAGGTTACGCACTTCAATTTACAAAATTACCCCTCATATTTAGTTTTTCTGCACGTGATTATTCATTTCTTCTTATTATGAAAATAACATAATAAAAATTTATTATGGTTATAATAAAAATTATTACTTATAAAATTACTATTAAAAATATATTATTCATTTTTTTATAATATCAATCGTTCAATAAAATTTATAAAAATATATATATATCATTTTATATTACTTTTAACAATAGGGACATTTTGGTAACTTAGCTTCTTCTATCTATTAAAAGATTTTTTATAATATGTCACTTTAGTCAATTCAATCACAAACTTGAGTCTCTAATCCATTTCAAAATCACCTTTAATTCTCTTAAAAGAAATCACACCAATTTCACCCTTTCATCCTTCCCATCTTTCCCCCTCCTTAAAATCATTCATCCCAAAATAATAAAGCCTTCATCCACTCAAACTCATTTACAAGCTCTCCTCCTCTTAAATTCATTTATTCATAGGAACACCCTAAGGACGTCAATCACACTCTGGGACATGACTCAAGGATTTGAAAGGTCTAAACCAAAATTAAAAATGATGTTTTTTTATTTAAAATTTACCTTTCAAATTTTTTTATGCAAAATTATTTATTAAATTTTTGAAATTAATTTTATTCATCATTTATTTTTCATAAATAACAAGAATAATCTATTTAATATTTTTATATATTTTTAACCGTTATTATAAGTTTAAAAATCAAACTTATCCTCGTTACTATAGTTAATAACTACTTATTTTTATTTAATTTTGCTTTCACTTATATTTTTTTTTTGTTATTTAGTTTTGCTTTCACTTATATGTTTTAATTATTTTTCTTATATATTTTTATAAATTTACAAATTTATTCTGACTTGTTTTAAACTTGTCTATCTCTATTTTATGAAATAAAAATAAGAATGTTTGTTTAAGCCTTTGGAATAGGAAATGGAAAAGCAAGAAAACAAAACGAAATAGAATGAAAAATAAACTTATCTGAATTAAGGGAAAAGAAAGTTGACAAATGATAATAAATTAATAGAAAATTTATGAATAAGTTGCTTAATGTAATAGAACAAAAAAAATTGTAGTAATTACAGAATGACAAAATTGTTATTGTATTATAGATCATATTTCATTAAATATCAATAAATATTTAAATATTCATCACATAGATTATCTTAAAAATATGCTCTACTACGGTTCGAATATTCTCTTACAAAATAATTGTTAATTATTTCAAACCTGATATTGGTAATTTTGTAAAAATAATTAATTTGACGAAAAATAATAATTTAAAAAAATATATATAAAGTGAAATTGAAATAATTTTAAATTAAATTACAAAAGTCATTATAAAATCTTTATAGTGTGGTGGCCATAAGAAATGATTCTATAAAAGCAAAGGAAGAGATAATCCTAGCACATGATGAGCCTCACCAACTAGTTGTGCACGTGGTGTAGCTGGGAGGGCAAATCTGTAACATAAGATTCATAATGTTTTTAATCCCTAATCTCATCACTTCTCCGCCACAGTGCAATAAAGCTCGGTAGGTGTCCAGTTTTCTCAAAATTATTATTTTTTTTTTCAGAAAAAGGTAAATCATTCTATTGATTTTTTTTAAAGAGATCTCAAGTCGGTTTTTTTTATCTGTCTAAATGTCGTATTTATTTTTAGAAAAAATTATTATAATCAAATTTTTTTAATAGTATATTAAAAATATTAATTTATGTGTCCGGCTCATATTTTTTTATTCATTTTTTAAAATTTTTACATTTTTATAATTTTTTAAAAAGAATATAAATTTTTTCATATGTCATATGACAAAAATAATATGAAATGGTAATCACAATATTATATGTATAATTGATGTGAAAAATTTCAATTTAATCTCTAAATTTATTATTTTATCTTAATTTCATCCTAAGTTTTTTATGAACTAAAACTATTTCATTCGTTCAAACTTCAGAATAAGTATAAATTTTATATAAATATTAAAATGATATTTTTATTATAATTAATATTTTTAAGTCAAATTATGCTTATTTAAATTTATATTTCGAATCTAACTATATTTAAATTTTATTTAAAATATTTATATATCTATAATTTCTAGATAAATTTTAGAGTTTAATTAGAAATAATAACTTTATCAATTTAAATAAAAACTTTTAAAACATTTTTTTAAAATTTAAAATAAATATATTTATTTAAAATTTTATTTAACAATTTATAACATTTTAAATTGTTACAAAACTATTTTAAAAATTTACATTTCAATTTATGTAGTTGTTATTTTTAAATCAACTTAAACATTTGTCTAAAAATTATTGATATATAAATATTTGAAAAAAAAATTTAAATAAAATTCAATGTAAAATATAAATCTATAACTATATATTAAAGGATTTCCTCTTTTGTGTTCATATTTCATAATTTCAATTTTATCCTTTATAATATAATTATTTTTCAATTTTTTTAAAATTGACCATTATTTTTATATGTTTTATGTGAAATTGTCTTCTCCTTTTTTTTTCGTATCCGTCAATAGTTACTTTTTATTATTTTCTCCATTCATCTCACTTTATTTTCAATAAATATAAATATATTTTGTATATTAATTTAATAATATTATAATATCATCACCTATTAATATAATATCATACATATTTTAAAAAATTGTACACACACAAGCTAGTTTAAATAAACCTAATTTTGTTAAAAATATCACTGTAACATTCATATAAAAGTTAAATTCGGTCTCAATTTGGATATGAATGAAATTGCCCCAATTTAACAAACAAATGGGACTAAAGTAAGACAAAATAACAAATATAGAGATTAAATTGATATTTTTCACATTCAACTGTGACCTAGCACTGACACTGTCATTTTCACATCACATTGTCACTACCACATGACACAACGTCAATTTGACATGTGACAAAGTTAATATTTTTAACAAAAATTATAAAAAAATTATAAATTAAAAAAAACACAACCTGACACGTTACACGTAAGTTAACGTGGTTAGTGCCCTACTAATGGAAAAAACTTGATTGCAACAGATTTTCCAAACTAGAGACAAATTGAGACAAATAAAAAAAAACGATATAAGATTTCTCTAAAAAATGGAGACCAATGAAATGATTTAATATTTTCAAATCAAAACCTCAATATATCCGGATGTTAAAAGAAACATTATTTTATGAATTTACTTCCTAAATTAATAAGACATTTATCATTTTAGGTAGAATAAATAAAATGACATACAATAAGTTTATTTATATTGACTACGAAAACATAAATGTTGTCATGATTGTGTGTTCGTATTTTTTAATTTTCATATAAATTTGAATTAAAATAAATAAAAAATATATAATTAATTTTTAAAATATTTGTTAAATATAAAATTAGAAAAATAAAATATGTATAAAAAAAATGTTTTAAATGAACCGTTAAAGGCAAAAGAAGTTTTTTAAATGAACCGTTAAAGGCAAAAGAAGTTTTTAGAATAATAGTTAAAGGTAAAATATTTATAAAATAATTAATTTTTAAAATAATAATTAAGGGTAAAATTGGAATAACGAAACATGAAGACAAAAAAGATATTTCTATGTATTTCTATGTATTATTATAGATATTTATATTTATATTTATAATAATTTAATTTATAAATTATATAATTTTGGATAAAATAAAATAATTTAATTATTTATTAAATATTTCACATATCTTTATTTTTATATAGTATTTTACATGGTTATTAACTATAATCATATATTAAATATACATATTAACATATATTCTAACCGAGATTGTGACTTTATTTCATCTTTATTAAGATATATCATTCTAGCGGCAACGCTAAAGCTTAGAAGGATTATAGGAGGCCCTTGATCTTCTTAATTTTTTTTTTTAATATGTAAATTAATACAGAAATAAAAGTTTCATATTTTCAATTTTTTCAATTTTAGTATATTTTACGTATTAACACCTTTAAAATTTTTATTCATCTATCTCAATAATACCCTAAAATCATTTTCTAAAGATCACTGTTATCTAGTGACACGTTGTACAACGAATTCATATGGACAATGTGGTGGGGATGATGAAAGTAGCAATAATGGGTTTGTCAAAAATATTTGTGTCGAACGATCATGAACTGTTATAAGTGTTGACCCTTATCCCCTAAAAATCACGATATTGTTTTAGATGTCCATATCCTATTGTATATTCGAAAATATAATTTGTATTAGAAATAAAAATTGTACGAGCTAAAATAAATTTATCTATTTATGTGTAATATATATATATATATATATATATATATATATATATATATATATATATATATATTTATTTTTTTTTTTATATATTA
>Ga0214543_1001688_pt1 | contig 43109 bp, 20 predicted proteins | sample CNSS2metaG_FD_160094 | JGI IMG/M metagenome (GOLD analysis project Ga0214543, IMG submission 160094) | Root nodule microbial communities from cowpea collected in UCLA plant growth center, Los Angeles, California, USA - CNSS2 | ecosystem: Host-associated > Plants > Roots > Nodule | place: USA...
AATTGTATTTTTTTTTCCTTTCCAAAAAAAAAAAACATATATAATGAATTATTTAATGGGTGGGTTGATTTATGAGTCACAGCCCATTTGATGATTGTACAAGATGTTAAGTATATGTAATTATTTTATTTAACATAAATTAATTAATTCAGAAAAGTGTCAAACTTCTCTTACATCATTTTAGAGCAGTTAATTAATGTTGTTAGATTCTTGTTCCAAGTTCCACCCACCTTTTATTCACTAAATTATGATGATAATCCTCATTATTATTAATCGAAAAGACATCCACCATCAATAGTTACAAATGGGAAATGCACACGCGTGCTTAAAAGAAAAAGCATTATAGTGGGTTTTCTCTGATACATAATAAATCTCTACTAATCCAACAATTAATATGCTTTTCTTTACCATTATTCATTATGTTGTTCTCCTATGCATAGTAGCCTTTTCGGATGGATACTTTCCTTGTTACATTCTTTGTTTATTTTGTTTCATACACATGTTTAAAATATATTTTGTTATATAGTACACAAAAAAGTATTATGTTAACTAATATATATTCTTTTTGCTATTAAGACAAATATTTAAATTGAGTATGATTATTATAAGTAGTAGAATAGCAAATCTACTTTCTTAAATTTTTTTTTTACTTATTCATTGTCTATGTCAAATATAATTTAAAATTCACATTGTAACTTTCAATATTATTTATAATATTAAAAATTAAATAAGTGTATGAGTATTATTAAAATTTCGGTGATTAGTAATATTGTAAAACTTCTCAACGAAGATTTAAAAAAAAAAAAACTAATAAAAGAATAGTAACAATATAGTCGTTTAATTTTACACATAAAGTGATTTTGAATGAATAAGTAAAATTATTACAAAAATTATTGTAATTATTGTTAATGGTCGTAAATTCGTCAATAAACCCCAATTTATCAACAAATTTTGTTATGGATTTCACAATTTAATTTATTAATGGATATTTGGTAACAAATTCATCAGAACAATTTGTCGAAAAGGTCCATTAATAAATTATAATTTGTATTATTGAACGATATTTTTGTTGATTGTAACATTCCATTAAATTAACAAACACAATTAACGGAAACGTCGCACGAGATAACATAATAGTGCAGTCCTGAAGTTTAAATCTGACTCCTTACAACATAAGGCACGCCACGGTGCCACAAGAAAACCAATTATAAAGTTAAACGGAATATAAAGAGATCACAAGTCAAACGGATACATGGGCCGTAGCCCTAAGAAAAGCCCAACAAAAATAAAATATCAGATCCAACTCAGGTGGACTATGCAGCAAAATCCTCTCCCCTCTATTGGCCACGAGTACCTCTCGCCTCTGCTCCCATCAATAAATTGATGATCATCGCAAGAGTAGAAGGATAACATATAAGGCATTCAAACAAGAAAGGGTAAGCTAGAGCCAAAAGATTTCATCAAGACAAGCAGATACATTTTCACAATCTAATACACACATCTCAACCAAGCATGTTATGACTTCTCAAACAATACACTAAGACTCGACTCGACTCATCCGGATACATATAACCTGGTCGGATTCAGCGGATGCTTGCACTTGTGGTGGATACCTCTGCTCACCTCTGCTCACCCCCAAGCTGCTCACCCCCGAGCTATATGTTATAAGTGTTACAATGAATCAATTTCCCTCACCACAAGGTTAGCCCTTAATGAATTTCAGGCCTCCTGCTACTCTCACCACAAGAGTCAGTCCGCTCTAGGTGAGACTAACTGGCTCCTTAGAGTGTCAGGATGCAACCTTACCTTGAATCCTTACCAAGTTATACAGATGGGGCACCACCATGGACACCCACTAACAAGGGCCATGGAATTACGTCCTGACCACTGAAGCACAACCCTAAAGATCTCACCTAGAGATCCCAAGGAATTATGCACTGACACGAACCAATCATGCTTAATAAATCAAAAGGAATTAACATGCATATACATTTACATATCACACCAGCTCTTTATTGTTTCTCCTCTTCCATTTTCCCGGTAAATCCATACTCATCCATCATTCTCAAACCATAGTTGTGAATTCCATCTCATGCCAATACCATGTTACTTTAATACCAACCATCTCATTAATATCCCATGCCAAGCTCATACCAAACCCATTATTCACAAATTATGAATCATACCACTCATGCATAATCATTTACCTCATACTTTCAACACAATACTTAAATCCAAACAAGCATTAACCATTCAAAGTCAAGGAAAACGATCAAACATCACACTGTCTCGCCCAGCACCTCGCTCAGGCTGAAGGGTCTCGCTCAAGCAAGAGGTTCCCGCTCAGGCGAGCCCCATTCGCCTAGGCGAGGGCTCGAGAAGGGGAACAGTGGCTTCCTGTGCCCATCTCGCTTAGGCGAGCCCTCCTCGCTTGAGCGAGAATGTGGCTCGCTCAAAGGGAAACATGTCGCTCAAGCGACACCTCGCGCGGAAAACCAAAGCGAGCTCCCGATAATCTCGCCTAGGCGAGACGTGCTCGCTTGGGCGAGAAAACCAGTGCTCGCCACTCTTCTCTCGTGCACAAACTCGCAACAGATCTGTACAGTCCAACATAATACAGTTCACAGGTTCACGGTACATACAAGGCATCCCATAGCAAAATATAGCACTCAAGCAGAAAAACGCAACAACAGAGTAAAGTCTAGCTTCCCTTACCTGGAAAACAAGCTAGCAGCTGGTTCCTTGGGTACGAACAGTGAACGCAACAGCTCCTAAAATGGATTAACGAGTTGGAAATAGTGAAACCAGTTCAAAACGAGCTCACCATGACTGACCCTATTTGGAACCATGAAGAAAGAACTAAATGGAACTAAGGTACGAGTTAGAACAGACTTACGTGAAGTAGGAATAGCTCGAGCGAACTTGAAAGTGGTGAGGAGACGAACCCTAGCAGAGAGTGTGGCTGCTCAAGGAGTCTCAAAGGTTTCTGTTTTACGAAAAAGAGCACAAAATTAGTGTTGGGGCATATTAGGTCTGATCCTTCCCTTTTTGGACCAGCCCTTAGGCCCATAGGATTGGGCCGGCCCTTAAAATAAAAGGAGCAGAATAACTGGGCCTTACATTGATAACATATCATTATAATTACCAACTGATATTTATTACTATAATTATTTAAATAAATTTTATTTACTATAATATAATAATTTAATGTAATTGTCTTGATTTTTTTATCACCATTCGATATATGTTGAAGTTTAAAAGGTAAAAGATTTATATTAAATTTCAATTATTATTAGTTTAATATTTTTTTATTGGTGGAAAAAAAAGATTTCATTAAAATTTAAATAATTGAATTAGACATACATTTAAAATATTTTTTAATTTAAATATTTTTTTTCCTTTTTATTTTTTTAAATGTTTTTAAATTTTATCAATTAGATAACATTAACGTTTACAAATTTAAAAAATGTTATGGCTATCAAAATTAATCTTATTTAATATTTTAATTTGAAATATATACAATTATAATTTCTTTATAAACATTTGATATCGAAGAAACAAGAATACCTTTTTTTTAATATTGAATATTTGATAATATTATATTTTCTTATTTTTTTATTATTTTATAAACATTAATTAATTGATATTGAAACAGTACAAAGCGGGTACGAGTATATACCCATTACCCGGTGAAATTGGAGATAAAATAAAAATTTGATACCCGTTATGTTTAGATACGTGGATAGAGATGAATTTTTTCTCTATACTTTAGTACGAAATAACAAAACCATTCCATGTCTCGTCCCCATCCCTATACTTCACACTACATACCATTACTTTTTAATAGTTTTTATCACAACATAATAGTTGTTACTATTAGATGATTAGGTGTATAATATTTTTTTTTCTAAAAAACATAGTTTTAAAATCGATACAAACCATCACTATAAGAAAATATCTTATTAATGACCAATTTTAAAGATGAAATATAATTAGTTATTATAATGACCAATTTAGATATTAATTTATAAAATAAAAATTATTGGTAATTAAAATAGTTTCTAAATTGATCACTATAATAAATGGATAGATCTTTAAATTGGTCACTAACTTTAGTTACCAAGGTTTTAGCTATAAAAAAAAATTGTCTCTAAATTTGTCTCATTAATGACCAATTTAAATACAAATTTAGAGACAATTTATTTTGGTAACTAATGTTATTGACCAATTTAAAGACAAATTCACTATAGTAATCAATTTAGATACCAATTTAAAAACTATTTTAGTTACCAATAATTAAATTTGTCACTATAGTGACTAATTATTTTTGTCACTAAAATTAGACACTAATAAAAGATTTTGTTGTAGCGCATTTTATAAATATACAACATATTTTTATATAAAAAATATGAATTTAAATTATAAAAATTCAAACAAATGTCATATTTACTATTAGCTTAATATAATATTTTTACAAAACATTCAGTAATTTAAAATAAAATATAAATATAACCAAATATATCAATATATATTTTTCTAAAAAGATAATATAAATAATTCTTTTAGTATATACTCTTTTGCACCTACATTTGTTCAGGTACATAATACATTTATAATAGCTTACCGTTCAAATAACACATAAGCTGGAAAGTTATGTATATAAAAAAAGTTTAGGATAGTAAAACAATTGAAGATCATGAATAGTTTTTATTTAGAACGACAATTGAAGATTTAAATTTTGATGAAAAAAATATAAAAATTATTTTCTAAAAAACTTACGATGATCATAAACTAGTGCAATAGAGGTCACATACGATCATTATATATGAAAACTTGATCGACGGATGAAAAGTCATTGCTTACTGTTGTAAAAAAAAAAACATTTTAGATGACTGTTTAAATCGTGGTTTATGTGTATTATGTTAAACTACAATTGTCATATGTACTCAAAATGATAATTCCCACTCTAATTGTTGTCAATGTATATTATGTTAAACTACGGTTTTTTTAAAATCGTCGTCTATGATTATATATAACTTATACTTGATCATCATCTATTTGGTTATTTTTTTATTTTTTATTTTGTTTTTAGTTTTTCTCCTCGTAATTATGTAATCTATACATCTCAAAATTATAATCAAAACAAACAATCATATCATTGATATGGTCAAGATTGAAAAATTTAAAACTATTGGGATTAAAATAACAAAAACGAGTTTACAATTCATCTAGATTAATATGTTGTAGAACTCTATAAAATAAGTAATCCAAGTATTTTTAAAGTAATTGATTGATTAAAAATAGAACAACCAAGAATCATTGAAATATTGCAAAAACGACAATTTTAATTACTACATAAAATAAACAAATATTCTTAATTTATGAATTAGTTAGATCATTACTTAATCTAAATTTCAGTCAATGTCTACTCGAATAATGATTGTTATCCATTACATTACATAATATCCACACTCATACACTTTGTTAGTTACACTACAATTTAATACCACCACAATTAACATTTATAATTGTTTGAATAAGTGTGGGTATGATGATGTTGGTTTTTTTTGTGGTTGTTATGTTATCGTTCATGTTTATCAATGTATATGTGTCTAAGTATGTGAGGTATGGTTATATAAATAATGACTTTGATGAAGAGTTGTGAGTATGATACTCTTTGGCCCTTTATAAGCGTTGTTTGTGCTTAGTTCAAAGCAGACTCTTCGAGTGGTTAGTCTTGAGAGGATCCTCTTGGCAAAGAGCTGAGTAGAGGATTTTTAGAGTGTCGAAGTCAGAGGACTACTAAATCCCTTTGGGTAGGGAACTCTTTGAATTGTGTTTAGGTGTGTTTGAATATGGAAGTTTGGTTCTTAGAGTGGTTAGTTTGGAGGACACTTGAATCCTTCTAAACAGGTAGCTCTTTCAACTAATGTTGATGTGTGGAGGCTTAGGTTCTAGAGTGGTTAGTTCGAAAGACGATTGAATCCCTATGGACAGCTAAATCTACAAGTCAAGGCATTATTGTAGTGTGTTTTGTGGTTTGAAAATTTATATTTTCTTGTAATGCAATTTTAAACATAATATGAATCATTTTAGAATTTGAGGTTTTGTTTGTTTTATGTTAGCTCATCATTATATTTTGTGGTTGTGATTTTCGCTTGCGATAATCATGATTTATGACAGAGACAAATAATTATACGAGTGTTGAGGAAGATGCACAACGCTAGAAAAAATAATTAATATCAGAAGATATGAGACAATCTTATAGTCTTATTTCCAATAAATTTTATGGTTATAAAAGAATGATTATTTTATTAAGATTTCCAATAAAATAAAAATAAAGTTTTATTTTAATTATATAATTGTGTTAATTATAAATTTTAGGAAGCGAAAATTTAGTACGTAACACTTCTAAAAATGTAATATTTGTATTATTCTTTTGAAAAAATTTGAAATGCCATGTTGAGGATTATAAATATATTATATACATGTATATACATGTTGACGGTTATTAATTATGTGATGAAAAATTGGCAGTACGTTATTTTGAGTTGTTACTTACATGTACATATAATTATTATATTAGTTAATAAATGTTATTATATACTTTATACATATTTATTTACTTTTTTTATTATAAAATAATGTATTTTCTTTAGATATAAAACTATTATTTTTTAAAATATAGAATTTTATATGTTTATAAGATGATTTATAATTTAGTGATAGTATGATATAATAATAAAAACAATTCAATTTTTGTTTAAAAAAGTTTTTTATTTTATATATTTTAAAACTTTAATCTTTAGTTTTATGATTTTTTTATTTAAAATTTATGCTATATGGTAGTTTTAGATAAAATAAGAAAGAGTGTCGCCCATCATTTTATTAAAATCATAAGAAAAGTGGGCATGTCATTGAATAAAAATTGTATGGTAATTAAGAAAAAAATTTCCCTTTATTTTTATTATATAATAAATTTTAGTATTCCTTTAGAAGAATTTAGTGTGCAAGTTTTAATTCAATGGAAAAACAAAACTAAACATTTTATCTAAAATTACATATACTCATATTTCTAATATTTCAACATGAATTGGTTAGATTTGAGCAACATTGAATCAACCACGCGCACTTTAGCCAAATATGCGCTTTTACCTAAACTTGTACGGTCTGTCAAAAGAACTTTGCATCTTTTTGTTAGCTTTAATCTCATGAATGAGCAATTATGCGTTGGGCTTGGTGTCATTTTCACATAAAAGCAACATATTCCTCTTCTTCAGAAAATCTTCATCTTTCTTTTTAGTTAACCTTTTTGTCATATAGTGTTCTTTTAGTTCATGATACCTAGATGTTCAAATTAATCACATCACATGAGATATTTACAAACCATATACAATGAAATTAAAGATAAGAATAAAAAATCCTAAAAGATTGTTGGTGGGCTATTATTTCTAAAAACTAGATGATTTTTTTTTTCTAGATTTATATAGACTCAATTAGTTGGATGGTATTCGAATATTCACTCTCGTCTAAATGTGTCAATTTTATGAATACCATTTATTCCTACCGAATACATATGTACTCGCAAACACAAGTTATGTAGGGACTAATGAACCTTTTAAATGCACACGTCCACCTTCTTCGCTTTAGTTTCTAAGTCCAGGAGCCTAAGTATCTCCTTCCAAGAGCTTGAGTATCTCCTTCCAGGAGCCTGAGTGTCTCCTTTCAAGAGCCTGAGTATCTCCTTCCAAGAGCCTAAGTATCTCCTTCCAGGAGCTTGAGTGTCTCCTTCCAAGAGTCTGAGTATCTCCTTCCGATGAAGAGTTCCTCTGGCGGGAGGCCTGCAAAGTCATTCCAATGCTCAAGTCAGTGTCAGAGCAATAAATGATAGTAATAGTAAAAAATAGCATAACATTTTACCTCGTGAACAGTGTCTTTTATACTACTTTAATGGACCAAACCCTATGGGCCTAGGGTTTGCACTGTTCAGTTAGTTTTAGGTTTTACTAACTGTGCTTAATTAATCCTAATTCCTTACTTACCATTCCATTCAAAGCACTTATTACAGTTCATTCAGTAGAGGTGTCCTCTGCCCTAGTGCCGAGGTCATTAAGGCCTATTCCTCAGTCATCACGACATCCTCGCCTGTCTTCATATTACTTTCCTGACACGTGCATGCGCTATGAACCTCTTAGGCTGGAGTATATCTAGACTAGCATATTGGTGTGCTTCCTAGGCTGGAGTGTACTCGGATTAGAATATTGGTGTGTGCCATGATTGACTATTTCGCCTTATCAGGTTGAGGTATATTCGGCTCCTCAAGTTGTGCCCACTTCGATGATTCCAAGTGTCCCCTTTTCCGAATATGTACATCATCCGACTAATTATGTCATTCATATATTAAATATGTTTAAACTTATATAGTATAATTGCTCTTAATTGGTATATAAAATTATGGTTAAATATGTTTTTAGTCCCTTAATTTTCGGTGAAAATTGGAAATCGCCTCTCTTTGAAACTTTAGACTAATCTAGTCCCTCAACTTTGGAAATGCGTGTATTTAGTCATTTTAATCAATTTTTTTAAGTTTATTTGACATTTAAAACGCATTTCATGATAGTATTTGAGTTGTTTACATCGTTTAGCTCATTTTCGTTTCAATGTCTACTTAGAAACACATTTAAAACGTCAAATAAACTTAATAAAATTTAGTTAAAAGGACTAAATTTATCCATTTATTAAATATGAGAGACTAAATTGGTCTAAAATTTCAAAGATGGACTAATTCTAATTTTCACTAAAAGTTAAGGACCAAAAACATATTTAACCCATAAAATTATTATGATAAAATCAAACAACAAATGACTAGATATATATTACAAACATGTTTTATTACGACACAAAAGTAATAATATTGTCATATAAAAAAAATATACACAAGTCACAACGGTCTTACTAAATATACATAAATAAAAGATTTATCACGCAAAACAAAGTAACAATCTTACATAAAATACCATCATGATTTGCATGTGCTTTTACCGTAAAGCTTTTAAGTACTAGATTATAGAACATCTTACGAAATATATAAATATTGTACTATATTTTTCAAACCTTCATCTTGAAAAGCTATCTCTCAACAAGGAACATTTCTTTGTACATCCTCTTAAGCAACGTTTTTGTTCAATATGAAATAAAAAATAAATAATATTTTGAAAAATTAAAAGTGACTTAGTGAGAAGTATATGTGCTTAATTCTTTTATCTCAAGGGTAGATAATCATAAGTGACTTTGTATATTTCTTGTAAATTAAAAATGACATTAAAATACTTATAATTATTATTTGATTTACAGAACCATTTACGATTTATAAAAAAGAAATAGAGTGAACTAATATAAAATTAAAGTGTTCCTTAACTTTTTCTATTACGACTGCACTAGTTTTAATTATCATTTACAAGTTATAAGGAAAAATCTTTTTATAGGCATTTTTCAATTAGTAACACTCTCTCCCAAATAGTTCGGTTCTTAACCATCTTCAAAAGAAAAATGAAAAAAAAATATTTATTTAACTTTATTCTTTTTGAGTTAACTTGTTTATTTTGAAATAATTATTTTTTAAAATACTTTTTATTACTGCCCAGTTTTTTTTCAAATTATAATATTTTCAATCAAAACATTAAATAAAGTTTAAGACTAAATAAAAAAATTATAATTTTCGACAACTTTTAACTAATAATAAATAATAATTTTAATGTTATGTTTAACATAACTAGATGAAAAAATTAGTTAATAATTAAAATCTCTTACTTAATAGCTGAAACTATTAGGGTAGCGTATTAAGATATAATGCATTATATATTGGAATAGTTAATAAATATAAGATATAAGATATACCTTAATAGGGTGGTTTCTTTCTTATAAATGTTAGTTTTATTGATAAAAATATATTTTTGAAATATTTACGATTTAGTTTTTAACAACTTTAAGTTTATATTTATAAATGAATCGTTTTACTTGTACCTTTCACTTACAATTATTATATCTTCCTTTTACATCGGGTAATGTATTATTATTTATCTGATATTACATCTTTAAATATTTAAACACACAACATCTCATATTTTTAAAAAACAGTATAGTTTAATTCATATAATGATCGCGAAAAAAAAATGGTTGTTCAAAATTCCACCAAAAGACAAATTTATAGTATATAATTGAGTATAAACCTTACATCACAAGGTGATTTTGTAAAATTAAGTTAGACTTAAAATTCTCTTCTTAACAATGGTATTAGGTCATGAGAGTGTCAAAGTAAGTCAATTTCACTCACACGAGTTAGCTCACCACAGGTTGAGTTAAAAAAGGTTCAGCTTAACCCGTGTCACTTTTTCTGTGAGCTAGAAATTTTACAACCTGCCCCGACCCACCACAAATTTTTTTGGTGAGATAGAAATTTTGCAACCCGACCCAATCCACCACTGGTTTGTGGATTAGTGGGTTAACTCACTTACAAGTTTTATTTTTTTGAATATATTTTATATATTTATTACATTACAATAAAAGTGAATTGACTTAATTTATTTTTTATAATGGTGGAATCAAAGTGTTCGCCTAATTCTCCAAATATTATTATAAAGATAATAGTTAGAGATCAAAGTATCAAGGTATATAACATGACAAATAAATTAATTAAATATTCAAACTATTTCAATATTATTGACCAACATTCTAGCATTTAAAAATATGAAATTGTGAACTTATATAATTAGAAGTACTAAATAATTATAAAAAGAATGTTGGTGGATTAAGTGGGTCAACTCACCTTCAACGCGTCTAGAACCTTTTTAACCCGTGGGTTACCTGAGTCGAACTCAGTTCAACACACTTATGAAAAAACTGAATTTTTCTCACCTCAATCTAGCTCGAACTTGATGTGAGCCGGATTGGCTCACGGGTTAAAACCCATTTTGACATCTTTAGTCATGAATTAGAACCTATCCTAGCCAGATTTTCGCTATCGGGCATTTGTTGGACTATCATCAATGTCTAGTCTCACGTTCGAGATGTATATAATGACGATGGTGTGTTGGAGATTCCACATTAACTGCAGATAAAAACATGTTTATAGTATAAGTATATGTAAACCTCATCTTAAAAACTGATTTTGTAGGATTGAATTAGACTTAAAGTGTTAATATTTATAGCATAAAAATATCATAAAACTATTAAAAATATTTTTTATAGGTAATTATCAATATCTTATCAAATAAAAATGATACTATAAGACTATTTTATTTTATATAAAACTATAATCATATTCTACCACAGGGATGGAAGAAGAGAAAAAATATATATAAATATAAATAATGAAATCTTATCTTACATAAAGTGACAATTGCCTAATTCACTTTGTGATACAGAAAATTGGGGACCCTGCAGGAATTTGATAGCGAATTGTTAACAAATCAAAGACATTCATCATTGCCATTTTGGAATCTTTCCTAACCTTGAGGAAGCATAATTGCAAATGATTTTGTAAAGCTTATTTTGTTGTCCATTATTGTTAGCATGCCTTAACTTTTTTTTTTTTTCTTTTGAGGTAAAGATTTTGCCACCTTTATTAATTATTGGAAAATATCTCTTCGATTAAACACTCATGTTATTCTGTTCATCTTAGAGCATCTTGAAGAAATCTAGAATGTAAGCATGTTTTTATGATGTTTAAATTTATTAAGAAAAGAATGTGTGGTTGTTTGCGAAAGCATTCGTACTATTGTTTTATAAATTGGATTATTAATGTCTAATCTTATGTATAAATTATATAGAATTAGACTTAAAAAAGTTCAACTCTTATCATGAATTATTTGAGATTGAATCATGTAATTCATCTACAAGATGATTTCTTACGGATTAAGAAAAGTTGTCACTTTACATGCTTAGCCTCGTGTCGTATTCATTCTTTGGATGACACAACCCACTCTTACAACAAATGTGTCCAAGGATATATATGTAAATTGCAATTTATTTTAAAAAATAAATAAACATAAAATAGCTGATGGAATGTGATTTTCATAACCAAATCCATTCCGTGATCGCTGTTGGGTATTTGGGCCCATATTTCAATATATGGATAATTTTGGATTAGCCCAATTCAATCCCGAGTGAACCCAACGCTTCTCTCTCTAACCGTTTCAAATTGATCAAATATTTTAAATTAATTTCAAATCAAATAAAACACATAAAAAGTGAATGAACGAAAAGTAAAATTCAAGTAATAATCAGTTCTTTTTGCTAAAACATTAAACTTACTAGATGAATAATTAAAATGAATATAGATCAACTTTCATATTATCATCTTCATGTGGAGAAAAATTATTTACTTTTTACTTTATATCTTATTCATCATATTCACGTATTTGTGCAAATGAGACACGGGTATTTCTTATACGACTACTACGTTGTCTAACATATAGCCGTACTAAAATACTAAGACAAAATATTAAAACACTATATTATTTATTACTAAAAATTTGATTATTCTCTTTTCGAATACGAAATGTTCTATTCAATAAAGACATATATGAAGAGAGTACTGAGGGACACATTGAATGATTTTTTTTTCACATGCTCAATTTTTAACTAGTTTCTTTTATATATTTTTTTTAAAAAAATAAAATTAGTTTTTCAACACATAAAAATTAATGGAAAAATACACACTTAATCCATCCTGAGAACACACACATGAAATTCACACCTAAAAATTCGTATAACACAAAATGATCTATCTCTCTATATATAATGTTGATTTTGATTGAATGATGATATTTTTTTTCATATTCATTAATTTATATCTAGAATTTGATTTTTTTGTTGAATGGTTCAAAAGTCCACAAATAAAATTCATTCTACAGTAATGATATTCATTTAGTATTATTACTGTATATTATAGGATTAAATATGGTTAATAGTCCCTTAATTTTTATGTGGAATTGAAATCAATTTCTATTCTAAATTTTGAATATTTTCATCCTCAAAATTTATTAATTAATGCATTGTATATGTTTTAGGTTATATTAACATGTAACAACAATATTTTATCGTAACAGCAAATTTAATGACTAAATTCATCCATTAATAAAATTTGAAGTTAAAAATGATTGAAATTTTAAAAGAGAAATGAAATCCAATTTAAAAAAATTAATTAAAGAACTAAAAACATATTTAACATTTTAAAATTTAAAGAGAACATATATTTATTAATTAATATTATATGATTTTAACTTCACTAGTAACATTATTCTACACATATTATATATTATATTTTATATATATATATATATATATATATATATTAATGGATATGTTTCTACCAATTAATTGTAAAATAAGATATTAGTACATTTATTTTTGTTAGGTAATTGTAAAATAACTTTTTTATATTAATATTAATATTATATACAATTAAATGTAGTGTAAATATTTAAATTATATAACGATATAAAAGAAACATAAAACAACTTAATAAGTTAAGAAACATATGAAATTACAAGAAATAAAATACAATTTTTTTATTCTATGTTCTTATACATAATCAATTATTGGTTACACCTTTTGTTATTTATAATTTTATTTTTCATATGTAGAATATATATAATTTGTAGAATACTATCTTATGAACAAGATATCTAATATTAATTCGACAAAATATATTATTTTTTATTTTTAAAGGATTAAATGTGTTTTTAGTCCTTTATTTTTTGCGAAATTGGATTTCGTCATTAATTTTAATCATTTTTATCCTCAAACTTTATTAATGGTGAATTTAATCCTCCTAACCAGATGCAGATGACACTACATATGTGTTAATGTTCCAAACGATTGTTACATAACACCACGTGCTAACAACATAGACACACACATGTAGTGACAGATCTTGACTAATAATTTTAAGGGAGCTAAAATAATACATTAAAAATTTATTGAAGTTGTATTTGACTCGGATCATATTTTAAATAAATTCTTCTAATTTCATCTCTTTTACTTATTTGATATTCACATATTTTATGACATTTTACTATATCACGTCCCAAAGAATAAATATCAAACTCCTCACCTATATATAATTCTTTTACCTGGTAAGAAATGACTCATCTAATCGAACAATAGATTATGTGTATCATGTTTCAGAATATGTAAAGAAGATGAATTTGTCTTGTTTTCATCTTCACGGGTAACTTTCCTTTAATCACTTGTAAAAAATGAATATATTATTTTATTCTTCATCGACATACCTACTTTATCATAATCTAATCGAACTTTCAGAAACGTAATAAAAGAAAACTTTATGATAATCAAGTCAGAATTATAAATTGCTTATGAAAAAACACATAGTACATTTCTATATTAATTAAAAATAATATACGAAAGCTTATAAGATAAATAAATTATGTTAGCTATGAAACTAATATTTCACAAGAAGGATAAAGTTACATTTTTTTCTTTAAAAATGAAAGAGAACATATGAAAAAATAAGAGTAAAAATAGTAAGTTTGTATCTAAATTTTTTTTTTCTTAAAAAAAAAAAAAGTGAAAGTGACATATGAATACAATATGTGAAAACTCAAAAGACAATAAAAAAAAACCTTAATAAATACTTTTATTCTATAATATATTTGATTTTATGTATTATTATTAAATGTGGTACTTTATAAAAGAAATAAAAAAGTACCTAATTTAATTTTCATCAATTCCTGATATATTCTACACATAATTTGAAATTTTAAAATAATCTTTAAAAATTTCTAATATATAAATTTGAAAATTTTCAAAAAAATTTGGGGACCATGGCCCCTTCCTTACCTTAAAAGGTCAATCCCTGCACATATGTGAACACGTGACAATTCTGTTTGTCACATCAATCAATCTTTAACGTCCTTATGTCATAAGAACTAAATCTATTCACTAATAAAGTTTGAGATGAAAATAATTCAAAGTTCGGAAAAAAATTCAACTTTACATGAAAACTACTAAATTAACAACAAGTTGAACCCTATTTATATTTTAATATTATCTTTAAATTTTTATTAACTTGAAAGTATTAAGAGTCCCTTTTGGATAAATTCTTGACATGGATACAACAGTTGGATTCTTGAGAATCTCAACTTGATTATAGATTCTAAAAAGAGTATAACTATATTATTATATTGATACTCTATTTTCCTTAATAATAACATTATATATATTATAAAAAAAATTGAAAAGGTTTTAAAGGGAGTCTTCTTTTAAAGAAAAGAAGTGGTTTACATAAACCCAACATAAACCCAATTCATTTTCAATTCTCAATCTCCTTCCATCTTAGTAAATTGACCTCCTGCATTTCTCCTCTTGAAGATCCAAAACCATAGAAACAATCAGTGCCAAGGATTCCACCATACAAGTCAATCAATTTCAAGTTAGGGTAAGTTCAAACTTTTCTCTTCTGATAGAGAATCTCTAATTTTTCTGGTGTATGCAACTTTCTCTGGCTGCATATGATTTTTTATTTTTCTAGATACATCTTCATCTAGCCATGGTTCTTACACCATTATCAATCGTTGATTTGATTTTAGTCTTTGGGCTATGAATATAGGACTATTGTAAGTGGAGACATTGTGTAAGAGGGTAGAACAATGATAAGAGTCTTTCTTAAGGAAAGGGAAACTGATAATTTAAATTATTTTAAAATGATAATTTATAACTGCTTAACCTTTAAATTATTTTTGTTAAATTGGATTTGATGCAATTTTTGAGATTTTTTTAGTATTGTGTTGTGATTTGAGTGGGTATATTTTTAATGGATGATGAATTGTAGAGTGATGAATGGTATGAATTGGGTCTGAATGGGAATTATATTGATGAGTACTAAAAGAAAATGATTCTTGGAGAAAGGGAGTGTGTGAATTATGTAGTATAGAATAAGAGAAATTAAGATGATGAGAAAACTTATATGTTAATCTGTCATGGATTCTTATATTTGTTTTGAACAAATGTAATGTTGACATTGTTGAAAAATAATAATTTAGAGAGGTTGATATTATTGTAAATAATATTGTTGATAAGTTGAGTATAATATTATGGTAGAGAGAAAAATTCAATTGTTTAGAAGTAAATTTTTTTCTGTTGTGTCCAAGGTTGAACGACTCTGAACATTGTTAGGCAGCAAGGGAGGCATTAAGCCGTTGGTCTGGAGTTATAGAAAAACTTTAAATTTTTGTTTGAATTTTTTAAGTCCTTTCTGGCTTAGAAATGAAAAGTTTGGTTCTCAATGGCTATTCCCAAGGGAAAAATACCATTATTTAGGATGTAAAAGTGTATTGAAAGGGGATTCCGAGAGTGAGACTATTCTGACTCTACTGGTATGTAACTCACATATAGTATGAGTATGATATCTTGGTGGTGAGAGTCGAAGGAGGCTTCATGTGACAAACAATATGATATGAAAGACGATCATATTTAGGGAGCTAGTGATGTTAATCTTGTCATGACTTGTTAAATTAGATTTTGTTTCATCTTAATGCCTCTCTGATGATGGCCTCATAGATAAAGATAATGAGTGAGATAGTGAGTAAGTATGACAAGTGCAGAGTCTCATAAGTTTGTTTGATACACTAATCTTCCAGAAGTAATGTGTGTGAGTATAGTTGTGATAGGAGTTGGATGTGGTAGTGCTTTGTAATGATAAGTGAGACTTTAGTAGTAATTTCTATAAAAAGTCTAATAGTAATTTATTGAGTTTGTTTTTTTGGTTGTCATTATAAAAGATGTATTTAATACTCTTGTATGTTGTTTTGTCCTATCCAATTAGTTTTTCCTCTCCTTTTAAATGCATTTACTTACTTTTTTTTTTCTTTCCTTGTATTGCTTATTTTGTTGTTTTTTTATGTGATGATCTATACAAATATGTGAGCAAAGGTAGTAAGAGATGGGGTCAATAGCTCAAGAGTAGGAGTCCATCATTAGTTATCTCTGATAATTTTAAATAGTTATTAATTCAATAGACGAAGTCTTAGCCTTTATTTTGAAAAACTATATCAAATATACTTCTCATATTTTAAAGTACTTTGGGATGTTTAAGAAAATCATTTTGAAATACAATATTAAAGGATTGTAATAGGCTTTAAACTTATTATTATTATTATTATTATTATTATATATATAATTTTTAGTATTGATGTTATTAAATAATGACTTAAAGTTTTTGAGATCAAATGCTTGAGTGTCAAAAAAGTACTATCCAAACGGTAAGAAGAGAATTCATAAATATTAATATATTAAAGAAACTGTGTGAATAAATGCATCTTTCTTTCTAGTTCAATCCAGTGTAATTTTATCTTTATTACATAACTTATTTGTCAAACATTTTTTACTATTCTTTCTATCACTCTTTTTGATTATAGTTATCATGAGAACTTAGTGGGAATGTGTCATAAGAATGACAGTTAAAATAAAAAATGTTGGGTGACGTTAATGCCTCTACGAGTACATCTCTGAATATGCATGATGTGGTTCCATAGTTTGGTTCTACCCGCAGAGGCAAATTGGCGTGTAGCAATAATGTTCCCACAGTGGTTGAATTTAACATAACACTGCTCTTAAACAGGCTTAGTAAAAAAAGTTTGACATGTTATCGTACTAAAACTTATTACAGTTTCATAAGTGTCGAGTTGGAAGCATGTCTTGTTCATTCAATGTCTCTGTCAGGTCCTTTGTGAACACCCCAAAGCCATGATTCAACGAGAAAAAAGGGTAATGATTCTAATTACATACGTTGAAATGATTCTTGCATGTGTTATACTAAGCTATGTACGGTATAGTTTTGTACCAACTCTACTTTCTTTTTCTGTGTGTTGTAACTGAGCAAGTGTTGTCTTTGCAAAAGACAGTTGAGGGGTCCCTTTCCGAAACCACTTTTGTTTGCTTACTCCAATGACTTCTTTCGTTCTTCTGATTCTTCTCTTGCTTCTCTCAGTTAGCTCCACCTTCTTCTCTCTTTATCATCCTCTATTGCTATATTTTACCAATGAAAACATCATCTTCAAAAGGTGAAGCTAATGATGGTGTTAAGGGAAACATAGATTGGGAGCTCAGACCTGGTGGCATGCTTGTTCAGAAGAGAAAATCCCTTGACTCCTCTTCTAGTCCCATGATCAAAATCAAGGTCTCTCATGGTTCCTATCACCATGAGCTCACTGTTCCTGCACAATCCACTTTTGGTAAGCATAGCATAGGATTGTTTGCATTTTCGGGGAGTTATTACCTATCTTTTCCTAATTTACACACCTTGGATCCTGGTATCAAAAGGGTAACGTTTGTTGCAATTTATAATGTATAACCTGTTTTGAAATCATCCAAAAGATCACTTTTTTATACATGGGTTTTATTTTATTATCTCAGTACCAAGTGGGAAATTTCTCTTATGATCGATTAGGAGATGTTGGAATCGTACTTCAGGTCCTGACAATGTTAACTCATCAATCCCCTTCTTCCCTTTTACGTTTAATCTTTGTTTGACACTGACCTTGCTGAAAGCATACGTTTTGGACAGAGTAACTGTCATTATCATAGTATTGTTGCACTGTTTGAAAAAGGTTGTTAGAATTCAGAACAGGCATGTTGTGAGAATTATAGGTATGTTAGATTCTGAAATTGTTGAGTGAGTATTCTGTTCTGGTTCAATGGAAGGACATTTAAAAGGGGTGCTTGCAACGGAGACTGGTCTTGAGCCAAAGGAGCAAAGGTTACTAGTTAGAGGGAAAGAGAAGGAGGATGAGGAATGGTTGCATATGGTGGGGGTGAAAGACATGTCTAAGGTTGTCTTGCTTGAGGATCCAGCCAGCAAGGAGAAGAAGCTTGAGGAGATGCAGAAGAGTGAAGATACTTTGAAGGCATGGGAAGCCATCTCCACTGTCAGAACAGAAGTTGACAAGCTACATAAAAAGGTGCTATTCCTTGTCGTGAAAACAGAAAAACTTCATTGGAATTTTGAAAATAATGGCAGCAATGTTTGATGGTTTTTAGGTGGTTGCTTTGGAGACAACTGTTTCTGATGGTACAAAGGTTGAAGACAAAGAGTTTGCAATCTTGACAGAACTACTAATGGTTCAATTGCTTAAATTGGATTCCATTGCTGCAGATGGAGAAGCCAAGGCACAAAGAAGATTTGAGGTTAGTAACAACTAAGAAACTTAATTTTTATATGTTGTGCCCTCTGATACAAGAACTAGATTTAATGTGACACTTAAAGTGATTGTTTGAACACAGGTGCGTCGTGTACAGAGTTATGTGGACACAGTTGACAACCTGAAGGCAAGAAATTGTGGTGCATTTAGCAATGGTGGAAACATTAATGCAGTACCTGTAATTTGGGAGGCATTTGAATCGGGAGTTGGAAGCATGAAATCACCAACTCCATTTCCAGCAACTACTGTGATTACTAAAAACTGGGAGCACTTTGAATGAATGCAAAGTCCTTCTTCCACTGAGTTTGTTTATTTGTAGAAGAGGCTTCTATGAAAGAAACTTGGTTTGTGCAATGCCAAGATGTTTTCAGAAGTGAAGAGTGATGTCTGTTGTAGAAATTGATACCTGTACATGTTACTTTACTTCTCCATGTCAGAATAAACACATGATATCAGTATATTATTATTATTATTATTATTATACATCTAACGTAATATAATAATAATATAAATAATAAGAAAAAGTTGTATTTTCACAAAACTTTTTTTTACACACTTTAATAAAGTAATGTTATTCTACTTAAATAGATAGATTGTCGAAGATTTAAAAAAAAAAAAACTTTTGTTAACTTATCATGTTTTAAATAATAATTCATTTGTCTATTATAGGTTTGACTATCTCTAAAATAAGAATCATTTTCCTTCTTTACCATTAATATGCTTCCTACTTCAGTAAGCATTTAATTTAACTTTTTATTCCTTTTAAATAGTATAAATTAGTTTAATTTGAATTTAAATTTTATTTAAACTTGATTACTAATATCTTTGGTTAGATAGATTAGTTTGAAGATTATTTTAATGTTAATTTACTTTTTTTTTCTAAAGTTTGGATTTTCGAAATGCCAAATAATAAAGATAATTATTTTTATTTCTATACATTTTTCTTCGATTTATTTTCATTTAATATGTTAAAAAATTATTATTATTAATAATGAATGCCCGTTATTAATAGTTATTTATTTCTATCCACAAATTTCAGTTAATAAAAAAGTAATTAGGTAAATGTGTTTTATATCCTTTCAAATTTTTAATACAATAAATACGATCTCTTAAAAAATTTCTTATACATCTTTTTAAAGTTAAAATATATCTTTTACTTAAGGATAGCATTCGAAAAATATGTGAATGATGATTTTTATTAAATTAATTTTACAATTAAAAATAATTTTAATTAGAAGTATAAAATTCTATCTTAAAAGCGTCATTGAAAAGTTTTCAATATAACATTAATAAAAAAATTAAGTAGTATATTTGAATTTTAGAAGATCTTAAATATGTTCTTACACGTACGAAAATAATAAAACTTTTTAGAATATATTTAGTATTTTAAGAATATTACAGGGTCCAAAATATTGTATTTAATCTATAATGAAGGGTGTTTTTATTTTTATTATTATTATTAAAATCTTAATCTCAATATTAAAATAAACTAGAAGTCTAATGTTCGCAATGTACGTCGTAAAATTTTTAACATATAAATTATATTATAATTAAGATTTATAATAAAAATTGAATATATAAATATAAATTAAATTTATAATTGATTTACTGTTATTTTAATGATTAATCCTTTTTAAAAATAAAAATAGTTAGATTAGAAAATAAATTAAAATTAATAAATAAAAATTGACATAAGAGTTAGAAATAATTCATAAAAGTATTTACTGAAAATCATATTTTTTAAAATATTTTATTGACGCAAAACCCTTATAAAATATAAAATTGTTTTTATTAGAAAGATTCAAAACCAACTACTCTTAAAGTTAAAAGGCACATTCTTTCTCAAAGCACTTTTCCTGAAAACCTCTGTCTGTTCTTCATTCTACTCACTCAAATCTCGTTTTTTTTTTCTTGATGAGAGATAGGGATTACGTTTGCAGCGAAGCCCTCTTCAATTCTAATCCAACAAGTTTTTCATTCGAGTAAGTCAAAATTTCAATGTTCTTTGATGTCCAATCTGTTTTGGTAGTATGTAAAGTTTGATCGGATTGCATGTGCTCTTAGAGTCTTTAATTTTACTCTTTACTAATCAGAGGCTCTTTTGGCTTAATCTGACGAATTTTTGATATCTGTAGGTTGAGGCAAAGTGTTCGTGTGTTCGAAGGCAGTTTGGGGCTTTTCGAGTTGTTGGATTGTTTTCTAAGGTAAGAAAAGTTAGATGCTTTAAAAGATGTGTTATAATTGAAGGAATTGAACATTTGTTATAGCTCTGAGTGAGTGTTGTATAAATTTGTTTTCGGTAAAATAGTTAATTGATCTGTGGAGCATTGACGTGTATCTGAATTTGGATTGATGCAATTTTTTGAATGAGATTGTGGTTGAAATTTTGATTTATGAATGTTTGAACTGATGCATGAAGTGATTTCGCTTGTTTGATGTTGTTAAAGTATGAACCTGGTGGTAGAGGAATTTAGATAAAAGAAAAAGATGATATGTGTAATTTGAGATTTTGGCTCGAAAGTTATTTTATGGATTGATAAACATGACTTAATTGATTTCAAAGGGTATGTTTTGTACTGGTTTAATCTGTTTGAGTTTTCGAATATAAGAGAAAATGCTTATTGGAATCCATTAATCATGTTCGCCAATCAAATGGTAAATGAAATATGAGTTTTTGATGTTGATGTGAAGTCCTTGATGAACCCTTTGATTGACTAGATTTGACACTTCATGAGCTAAGAGTTTGATATATTAAGATTACTTAAATACACATCTGGTATCTGTATCTATTTTTGTTGTGTTTGTTCAATTTGGTCATTTTTATTAAGGGTGATTAAGCAGTTAACGTGAGTGAACAATGCATGTCATGTGTCACCTCTTAATTTTTTTAATTTTTAATTTTTAATTTTTTTAACTTTTAAATTTAAAAAAAAAAATTCACATGTCAGGACACAATTCTGCCACATGTCAATTTGTGATTGTGATACTTTTTTCTATTCAATTTAGTGTCTATATTGATTATTTTTGTTCAATTCGGTCTCTATATCGTTATTTCTATTCAATTTAGTTCCAATTTTAATTAAATTGAAACAATTTTGTTCTTTTCAAATTGAAACTAAATTTAATTATTTTATAAAAATTATGTATTTTTATTGAAATTGACATTTTTCTTAATTATTTTTTAAATTCAATTATAAATTATTAAATTTAATTATGAATTAAATATAATTCTTAGATTCAATTGTTAAATAAAATATTATTATTTAAAATATTATTATAATATAATTATTAAATGTTACTGTATTTTTGTATAGTAAATGATTGCGGTTGCTTGACATTTTTTTCTAAAGTTTGGATTTCCGAACTGCCAAACAATAAAGATAATTATTTTTATTTTTATACATTTTTCTTTGATTTATTTTCATTTAGTATATTAAAACTTAATTATTATTATTAATGAATGCCCCTTATTAATAGTTATTTATTTCTATCGACAAAATTCAATTAATAAAAAAGTAATCAGGTAAATGTGATTTATATCCTCTCAAATTTTTAAGATCTTTTGAAAATTTTCTTATACATCTTTTACTTAAGGATAGCATACGAAAAGTATGTGAATAATGATTTTATTAAATTAATTTTACAACTAAAAACAATTTTAGTTAGACGTATAAAATTTTATGTTGAAAACGTCATTGATAAGTTTTCAATATAACATTAATAAAAAATTAAGTAGTATATTTGAATTTTAGAAGATCTAACAAATATGTTCTTAGACGTACGAAAATAATACAACTTTTAGAATTTTAACATATAAATTATATTATAATTAAGATTTATAATAAAAATTAAATATATAAATATAAATTAAATTTATAAATGATTTACTGTTATTTTAATCATTAATCCTTTTTAAAAATAAAAATATTTAATTTAGAAAATAAATAAAAATTAATAAATAAAAATTGATATGAAAGTTAGAAATAATTCATAAAAGTATTTATTGAAAATTATATTTTTTGAAATATTTTATTGATGTAAAACCCTTATAAAATATAAAATTGTTTTTATTAGAAAGACTCAAAACCAACCACTCTTAAAGTTAAAAGGCACATTCTTCCTCAAAGCACCTTCCCTGAAAATTTGTTCTTCATTCTCCTCACTCAAATCTCCTTGTTTTTTCTTGAGGAGAGATAGGGATTACGTTTGCCGCGAAGTCCTCTTCAATTCTAATCCAACAAATTTTTAATTTGAGTAAGTCGAAATTTCAATGTTCTTTGATGTCCAATATGTTTTGATAGTGTGCGCAAGTTTGATCGGGTTGCATGTGCTCCTAGAGTCTTTAATTTTACTCTTTGCTAATCAGAGGCACTTTTGGCTCAATCAGATGGATTTTCAATATCTGTAGGTTGAGGTAGAGTGTTCGTGTGTTCGAAGGCAGTTTGGGGCTTTTCGAGTTGTTGATTTGTTTTCTAAGGTAAGGGAAGTTAGATGCTTTAAAAGATGTGTTATAATTGAAGGAATTGAACATTTGTTATAACTCTGATGAGTGTTGTATAGATATGTTTTCAGTGAAATAATTAATTGATTTGTGGAGCATTGATCTGTATCTGAATTTGGATTGATGCAATTTGTTGAATGGGATTGTGGTTGAAATTCTGATTTATGAACGTTTGAACTGATGCATGAAGTGATTTCGTTTGTTTGATGTTGTTAAAGTATGAACTTGTTAGTTGAGTAATTTAGGTAAAAGAAAAAGATGATATGTGTAATTTGAGATTTTGGCTGGAAAGTTATTTTATGGATTGGTAAACATGACTTAATTGATTTTAAATGGTATGTTTTGTACTGGTATAATCTGTTTGAGTTCTCGAATGTAAGAGAAAATGCTTATTGAGATTCATTGATCATGTTCACCAATCAAATGGTAAATGAAATCTGAGTTTTTGATGTTGTTGATGTGAAACCCTTGATGAACCCTTTGATTGACTAGATTTGGTACTTCTTGGGTTAAGAGTTTGATATATTAAGACTTAAATACACATTTAGATTTAGACTTTATTTTCGTTGAGTTTGTTCAGTTTGGTCCTTTTTATTAAGGGTGATTAAGTTGTTAATGTGAGTGAATAGTGCATGTCACGAGTCACCTTTTAATTTTTTTTAATTTTCAATTTTTAATTTTTAATTTTATAATTTTTTATATTTTTTAATTTTTTTAATTTTAAAATTTAAAAAAAAAATTCCACATGTCAGGACACAACTCTGTCACATGTTAATTTGTAATTGTGTTAAATAAAATATTATTATAATGTAATTATTAAATGTTACTGTGTTTTTGCATAGTAAATGATTGCTTGACATTTTTTATTTTGTAAAGTTTGGATTTTCGAACTGCCAAATAATAAAGATAATTATTTTATTTCTATAATTATTTTATTTCATTTAATATATTAAAACTTAATTATTATTAATAATGAATGCCGGTTATTAATAGTTATTTATTTCTATCCACAAATTTCAGTTAATAAAAAAGTAATCAGGTAAATGTGTTTTATATCCTTTCAAATTTTTAAGATCTTTACATCTTTTTAAAGTTAAAATATATCTTTGACTTAAGGATAGCTTACGAAAAGTGTGAATAATGATTTTATTAAATTAATTTTACAATTAAAAATAATTTTAATTAGACGTATAAAATTCTATCCTGAAGTGTCGTTGATAAGTTTTCAATATAACATTAATAAAAAAATTAAGTAGTATAACTGAATTTTAGAAGATCAAACAAATATGTTCTAAGTACGAAAATAATACAATTTTTTAGAATTTGAACATATAAATTATATTATAATTAAGATTTATAATAAAAATTGAATATATAAATATATATTAAATTTATGATTGATTTACTGTTATTTTAATGATTAATCCTTTTTAAAAATAGAAATATTTAGATTAGAAAATAAATTAAAATTAATAAATAAAAATTGACATTAGAGTTAGAAATAAAATATAAAAGTATTTATTGAAAATCATATTTTTTAAAATATTTTATTGATGAAAAACCCTTATAAAATATAAAATTGTTTTTATTAGAAAGACTCAAAACCAACCACTCTTAAAGTTAAAAGGCACATTCTTCCTTAAAGCACTTTTTCTGAAAACCTCTGTCTGTTCTTCATTCTCCTCACTCAAATCTCGTTTTTTTTTCTTGATGAGAGATAGAGATTTCGTTTGCAGCGAAGCACTCTTCAATTCTAATCTAACAAATTTTTCATTCGAGTAAGTAAAAGTTTCAATGTTCTTTGATATCCAATCTATTTTGGTAGTGTGTAAAGTTTGATCGGATTGCATGTGCTCTTAGAGTCTTTAATTTTACTCTTTACTAATCAGAGGCTCTTTTGGCTCAATCTGACGGGTTTTCGATATCTGTAGGTTGAGGGAGAGTGTTCGTGTGTTCAAAGGCAGTTTGGGGCTTTTCGAGTTGTTGGATTGTTTTCTAAGGTAAGGAAAGTTAGATGCTTTAAAAGATGTGTTATAATTGAAGGAATTAAACATTTGTTATACCTCTGAGTGAGTGTTGTATAGATTTATTTTCAGTAAAATAATTAATTGATCTGTGGAGCATTGACGTGTATCTGAATTTGGATTGATGCAATTTTTTGAATGAGATTGTGGTTGAAATTTTGATTTATGAATGTTTGAACTGATGCATGAAGTGATTTCGCTTGTTTGATGTTGTTAAAGTATGAACCTGCTGGTAGAGAAATTTAGATAAAAGAAAAAGATGATATCTATAATTTGAGATTTTAGCTCGAAAGTTATTTTATGGATTGATAAACATGACTTAATTGATTTCAAAGGGTATGTTTTGTACTGGTATAATCTGTTTAAGTTCTCGAATGTAAGAGAAAATGTTTATTGAGATCCATTGATCATGTTCACCAATCAAATGGTAAATGAAATATGAGTTTTTGATGTTGTTGATCTGAAGTCCTTGATGAACCTTTTGATTGACTAGATTTGACACTTCTTGAGCTAAGAGTTTGATATATTAATTTTTAATTTTTAATTTTTAATTATTAATTATTAATTTTTAATTTTTAATTTTTAATTTTTAATTTTTAATTTTTAATTTTTAATTTTTAATTTTTAATTATTAATTTTTAATTATTAATTTTTAATTTTTAATTTTTAATTTTTAATTTTTAATTTTTAATTTTTAATTTTTAATTTTTAATTTTTAATTTTTGATTTTTAATTTTTAATTTTTAATTTTTAATTTTTAATTTTTAATTTTTAATTTTTAATTTTTAATTTTTAATTTTTAATTTTTAATTTTTAATTTTTAATTTTTAATTTTTTAAAATTTTTAATTTTAAAAAAATTATCCACATGTGAGGACATAATTCTGCCACATGTCAACTTGTGGTTGTGTTATTTTCTTTTATTTAATTTAGTATCTGTATTCATTATTTTTGTTCAATTTGGTCTCTATATCGTTATTTATATTTAATCTAGTCCCAATTTTGGTTAAATTGGAGCAATTTTGTCCTTTTCAAATTGAGACTAAATTTAATTGTTTTATAAATATTATACAATTTTCTTAATTATTTTCTAAATTCAATTATAAATTATTAAATTTAATTATAAATTGAATATAATTCTTAGATTCAATCGTTAAATAATATATAATTATTTAAAAGATTAGTATAATTATTAAATGTTATTGTGTTTTGCATAATAAATTATTGTTTGACATGTTTTGAATTGAATGATATTATTGACATATTGATGTGACAACTAAATTATAGATGTGAGTTATAGATTTTTTTGTGTATTGAGTTTTGAATATAATTTAGAATAGTGAGTAAATTTTTATATCTTTCCTTGTGATAGTTTACAAAATTGATATATGAATTTAAACAAGTATACTATAAGTTAAGGGAATAAGATTGTTTGAAATGAGTAAAGAATTATGCTTGAGGAAATTATGATTAATTTATGGTTTTAATTAAATGAGTTATATCAGATCACAATGCTTATTGGAATTGATGCAATTTGTATCTTATATGAAAATGATTGTAGATTGATGAGAATTGTATAAATTTGACATCATACATATAGGGTGATGTGTGAACTTGTTTGAGTAGTCGATTAAGTATTAAAACCTATGTTATGATAAAGATCTTCTAACATCAATGATGGTCTTAAGTCATAAAGATTAATATTTCATGTGATGAGAAGTTGAGGAAGAGTTCTCACACATTGTGATTAGGGATGACAATGTAGGCTTGGCCGAACGGGTCGGTTCGTAGGCATGACACTAACCTGAAACCTGAAAAAGAAAATTAAAAAAAAAACAAAAAAAAAACTATGAACTAACATATAACATGTCTTTAACGTTGTTGGTACAACCCTAACATAAATGACATAATTGCATAAAATATTTAAACAAAATTAAAACTTAATTGTGATTAAAAAAAAATTGAGAGACACATTTAGGACTAATTTTACAAAAATTAGGAGCAAACGATTAATTAAACTGAAATATTAATTTCTATTTTAGGATAGTTTAGTAAAATAAATTACTTTTGCTACTTTATTAATATGCATGTTACAATTCATATTTTATATATATTTCATGAGAAAATTTATGTTAATTCCAATTGATATTAATATTAAGTACATAATTGTAATCAATTTCATATTACACTTTGATTTTGTGTCCACCCTAGGTTAATATAAAATGTAATAAAAATATAAGGTATTTATTATAATATACGTTACAATAAGAATGATTTTTATTTTATGTCTAAAATTTCAAACTTTTTATGTCTTTTAATAATTCGACGACGTCTATGCGGGTGATGTAAATTTATGTCAAGAATTTTGTCTGTAAATTCACATTGGACCTTATAGTACCTAACACAAGTTTACGCCGAACTTTATAGCAGCTAATGTAAATATTTTGCATTTTTTTAAATAAGTGGTTTTGACTTTAAAGCTAAACATGAAATATAAAAAAAAGAATAACAATTGCAATGACTTTAAGCACAAACGACAATAATAGGCAAAAAGATAATCATAATTGAGACATTTATGCATTTTAGTTATTAAGATTCCAAAAACAACCATGAAGATATAGAACATATACATCAATGACACACTTGACCAACAAAAACTTAAACGTAATCGAAACAACCACCATGAGAAACTCATCAGTAACAAAAGGAGACATTATTTAGTTTCCAAAAAAATAATTAGGAATTCAATGTATACAAAGTAAAGGTTTAGACAACTAACCGCTCCCCAAGAGAAAACCACGCATAAAAGATAAAGAAATGAGCTATTTTGGTCACCAATGGAGCCTTCACCAAACTCATGGTCGTCAAAGAAAAGAGAAGTTTTGCGCTTAGGTCTTCCGGGGAGAAGATATGAGAAATAAAAGGTTATCGCATCTCTAATCATACCCTTTGTGGTTAGATATATTAAACTTTTTACGCTTGATCCTTTATAGTCAAATTTGACCCTTTGTAGTAAAACATAAAAAGTCTCATTTACATCTGAACACAAGGATTACGGCGTAAATTTATATCTAATCACAAAGGGTATGATATAAATGAGATTTTTCACATCTAACCAAAGGATCATATGTAAAAATATTTCTCTTATTAACAAAAATATCATTACATTTTTTAACGTTTGATCCTCTGCAATCAAATGTAATTAATCCATTTTCCATTAATGTGACAATATCATCGACTAAAAAAATCTTTAATGAAAAAGGATTACATATAAAATTTATACATATGATAACAAAAGTTAATTCGAACATACACGTATATAACATAGATATAAGTTGAATTAATTTACCATCCTTACCTAATAATTACAAATGAAGGATCGAAAACTCTATAGAATTTTCAAGATAAGCATAATACACTAATTACCGCAAGGCATCTCTCTTGTTGAGAGGGTGTTAAAGGTCAGATTGGGAGTTCGATATCCACTGGCAACAACCCATCTGCGAATATCAAACTAATGTGTAAATATAAATTTTAATTTACGCAAGTTTTGATTAACACACCAGGTTTCCATTTTGTTTAAAAGTTAATACCATTTTTGTTATAATTACACGTCTTTATTAGTTGTAGTTTACAGATGAATAAAAGAACGATACTAATCAAGAACCAAATGCAAAACATACATTTATCATCTTAATTTCTGAAGATCCAAATTAGTACAAAAAATGAATGTTAGACACTGTAGTGTGGTGAAATACATCTTCATCGCATAATTCTTCAATGAATTAGGAAATACTCTTAGCTTGCCATAAATTTTCTTAATAGATGTGTAGTGGTCAATCAATAGTCATAGATGGTAAATGATCTATTCATATTTGATTAAAAAATACACATTCATTTCTTCCCAAAAATGTTTTTCCTGTTTTAATTAATAATTGCTTGAGATAAGTAAGTTATTACCTAGTTCATGTGACAACAATACAATCCTTACAAAGATTACATGAATTTGCAAAAACTATCCTAATCCAACAACTAAACATACCATGTTCTTCCCACGTATTTAAGGAACAAAGCTTCTTTCCAGAAGGTATATTTGGTAAATATACGTGTATCTTCTTTGTGTTGAAAAAGATATATCAAAAGCATTCATTTTACCAGATCATTAAATCCTATATACACAAGTTTGATGTTTTGTCATTAACATTTTTCACTCTATTCCTTTTACATGCATGTGGTTTTCCTCTTTACCCTCTATCAATTTGTCATATCATTAATGCAACATAAAATATATTCTGTCCATACAAAAATAATAATAAAATGCTATCAAGTTACCATGCGCGTTTTCTACTTTCTCTAATATCATGATGTGAATATTTATGATATATTTTCTGCTTAAATTTCATGCAAACTAATTACTCATTAATCCTGCTTAACTCCTTGTTTTGCAGAGAGACAGGGGAAAATGGAAGAAGTTAAGATTACAGGAAACCTAATAGAAGAAAAAATATGGTCAAAGATACCCATTTTGGTTAAGCCTGTTCCTCTAAGACCTCAACCATGGAGAAAACCCTCCAAGCCACTCCAAAAGCTTCCGACCATTCCAGAAAATGATCAAATTCTTACAGAGGAAAACCTTAATGGAGACCACAACAATTTCAATGAACTCCAACCAAACATTGAGCAAGAAATGAGAAATAAGTTTAAAAGGTATGTATATGTTGTTTCAAGTTTGGATTCTCTACTAATTTTTTCTCTGTTGTTCATCTGTTGTATCTTTAAAATACACTGATGATCATTAATTTTTTACATGCTTGCATTATATATAATGATGAAATAGTTATGTATAATTAAAGAAAAAAATCATTAAACCTTTGTGATTTCAATACTCTTTATGGAAAAATGTTTTTTGTGTAGTTAATAATGATATGAAAATATATATACGTTTGTGGTTTTGTATAATTTTTTTTTTTATGGTGATTAGAATCGTCTCAAACAGATATGCTGCACGAAGATCGAGATTGAAGAAACTTGCATACGTTGAGGAGTTGGAAAACGAATTGAAATCATGCGAGGTGATTCACCAAACGATCAATTTTATATTTTTACTCTCTGTTCATGCATAAACAATCCATGTTTATTTGCGTAGTTTTGGGATATAAAATGATTTTACTTTCCTTAAAACGAATATCTCACCAAGAACAAATATCGCTAATGAAAAATTAGGACACTGAATTTTCATAATATCTGTTTTACTCTGTACCAAACGAAATTCTAAAAACCCTTTTGAGAATAGACATTGTAGAATATCAATTTTCGAGTAGTTTGTAAAAAAAAAATTAATTTTCTTTTTTTTTTAGTTATAAAAATGTCATGTTATTTCTCATTTTTAAAAATTTACATTCAAAGTAATAAAAACTATACACCTTTACTTTTTCAGTATAAATGTTTGAAATCAAAATAAAAGTGAAAATTTTGAAGTTGTGAAAAAATGTAATATTATAGTGTTATGAGTGTGAGTTGTTCCATGTTGAAAGACAAGAATGTTAGATTATATGAAACTGTGTTTTGATGATAAAGTTGTAGATTTTGTGATTTGAATATGAAAAAAATTGGTTGCAGAGGAAGAGAGAAGTTCTCCATGGAGAAATTGCAGAGCAACGAAAGAAGCATCTGTCGTTGGAAATTGAGAATCATACACTGAAATTTCATTTGGCAGCTCGTGAAAAGCAAAGAATTCTTCAAGAAGGTAACAATGTCATAAACATATTAGAACCATAATAGAATCTAAAATTTATATTACTGGAACATTATTTTTGTATTTGTAACAAGATTTGTAAAAGTTGAATTGTTTTTTTGATAGTTGAGATTGAAAAGAACAGAGCAGAAGTTGGTAGAATGATGGAAGTGCAAAGGAGAATGGTTAATTTGAGATCGTTGCAGCTTATGACCAATTCCAACTTTAACCCTTCAGCCTTCATCTGATTCAATCGCGGAAACTCAGATTACTGCAGAATGTCTTTTCTTAATCTGTTTTAGAAATTGGAACAGTTACTGTTTTTTTAAAAAGATTATCTTTTGATTAACGACTTTTGGAGTCCTTTGTTACTAAATTATTATTATTATTATTTTTATTTGATAGACATGATGGAAATGTAATGCTTTCTTCTTTGGTGGATAGTGAGATACTTGAACTTGTCCAAAAGAAAGAAAGCCTAAATAAAAGCCATTTATTTTGGCCCAACAAAGTTTGCATAGCACGTTTAGGCCCTAGTATTTCTTTCTTAGATCAAGAAACTTTTATTTTATATAGTTATACACGAAAATTATTATTCTTTTTTGACTGTGTATTGGGATTATTGATAAAAAAATGAAATATATATATATATATATATATATATATATATATAAAATGAAATAAAATAAAAAAATTATTTATTTTGATATTTGATAATAAGGTGATATAATATATATATCAACTCAATCATTCTTCATAGAAGATAATATAAAAGTTGCAATACTAATGAAAGACATGAATAAAATTGGTAATGAAAGTGGAGAAATGGAGTAGAATAAGAAAGGAAAAGAACATTTCCCCTTAAATAGGTTTCCAAAACATAAGCGAATTTGTTCAAAGAAGTTCTACAAGATAAAGGTAAATATAATTTAATCACTAGCGGACCTACGTTATGAAAAAGGAGCCATGACCTCCCTAATTTGTTTATACTTATATAATTTATTATTTAATTTTAAATATATTTTTAAAAAATTAATATTTTTAATATATTTATATATTTAATATTCTAAAAAATTTATATATCAATAGATAAGAATTTTTTTTTATTTATTGTCCATATTTAATTTTTTAATTTGACCTTTTGAATATTTTTAAATAAAAATAATTATTTTCTTAATATTATTTTTTAAGTGATCATTGTTAAATTTAACCATCTTTTTATTTAATTATTTTTTAAACTTAATTGTTATAAATAAAAATTAATTATAGTAATATTATAAAAAATATTTATATTTAATTCTATAATTATAATAATAATAATTTTATTATGTTTTATTATGAGAAAAAAATAAATATAATATTTTAACTAATTTATATAAAATGTTTGAGATTACACTTTTGGTTTTTATTTTAGTTCAAAATATCAAGTTGGTCTTCTAATTTCTTTTTAGTTTTAATTTAGTTTTGATTTTTGAAAAAATAATGTAATTTGGTCTCTTTTTTTGTTAAATATTTTGAATTGGATCAAGGTTTTTCCATAAAAATTGAAGTTGTGAGTTGACATAATTCTAGTGTCAATTTTGATGAAATTTTTTTGCTTTGCTTCAAGAAACTTAACAAAAATAACCAAATTATATCAAATTTTAAAAAATGGAACCAATTTGAGACTAAAAAAACTAGAGGACCAGATATTTTTGGACAAAAAAATGGATCAAAAGAGTAGTTAAAGAACTATATTATTCATGTTTATTTATTTTTCAAATCTAACTTTTTTGTACAACTTAATATATGTTTATTGCATGAAATGCATGTTTATGAACTTTGATTAGAGTCATTCTTGTATATTTTTATAGGACATGATGTTTGTGCTTATGTTGCTTAAAAAAAGTCTCAAGAAAATCCTTATTGAATATTAAGATAACAAGGTTAGTTGGATGTGAATATTTATTTCAAGAGATTCAACAAAGAAGATAAAATGATTCCAATAAATGAAAGAAATGAACAAAGACAATAAACACAACGTAATAGGTGGAAGCATAAAATGAACATAAGAACTTGAAATTAAAGAACAATGAGGGTAAAGAAAGAGGATGGGGAAGGTGACACGCCACTTGGGGATAGTTCACATCCCAAGATAAATTATGGTTGTCACAACTTGAACCAAAGTTTAAGATAAGAGAAAGGAGATAAGTTCATTCTAGAAAGAGAGACACGCAAAAAATGACTATAATAACTTTAGTTCTTCATCAACAAGCAATTACAAGTGGAGGAGATGTCCTCTTAAATAAACAAAGAAAGGAACCTCCTAACAATTATACAAAGATGAGGACTACCTAGCAAAATCAAAAAGTATCTTTTAGAAATCTAATGATTAGGAGAGGGGTGGTACAAAAGAGAATATTTTCAAAATCTTTAAAAAAGTGAATTCTCTCACTTCCAAGTGTGCACAAGGATCCCCACTTCAACTTCCAATGATGTCTCCTCAGCAAAACTGGGGGTGTGTTAAGTACACTCCCTTGGACTAGCTTCATTCCTTTAGAAGGTGACAACTTCAAACAGGGAGGTGTCATTAGTAAAACTACAAAACACAATACACAAACATGAGTCTAGAATTTATTTAAGATAAAAATTAAACAAACTAATAGAAGAAAGTAAAGAAACTTCTCTCCTAATCATACTTATTTTCCTTAAACTATTTTCTCCATCTTTAATAAGGGTTATAGACTCGTTATAACTCATCCACCATTCTCAATTGTTCTTACTCCTTATTTATTACAATATTGATTTTAAATAAAATAATAAGTATTTACCATTAATATTTCAATAATTTCTATATATTTACTTTCAAACGCTCAATTATTTATCATGCAAAAATGTTTAATTATTTATTACAAATAATATATAATATGTCTTTTCTCACATGTCACTTATTTCTTCAACATCTTCGATATCCGAAAACATGTACACAAATATCCAATTGTAATCTAGTACATGTAAATGAAAATATACAGTAAAAGAAAAAAAAAAATCATCCAAGCACTGTTAAATTGATAATTACTCGACTTCTAAATCTACTATTTAACCAATCAAGCACTTAAATAATCGAGAATTAAAGTTGAAGTTTATTAAACTAAGAATATATTTGAGAACATATGTAAAGAGTGGATTAATATACAATCCTATACAAGAAAGAGTATGATCGTTTTTGGGTAACAATAAAATTACTAGAAAGATTAATATATTTAGAATATACAATAATATATACGAAGCTATTCGCCCCCTCCCCCCCTCACATATTTGATAGCTTCTCCTAGAAAAAAACTTGTAATACCTATTCCATTCGTAATTCCATCAATTCTTTTTTTATCAAAAAAAGAATTTAATTTCACTAATCTTCTGATACTAGCAATTAAAGATTTTTCATAAAAAAGATCTATATAACCATGATTATACGACCAATTATATATGATATTTTGAAAATGATCGGCAACATTTTTTTTTAAGAAAACTTTTTTCAAATAAATTTAATAAATTCAAATTTTTTAAATAGGAATAAACCGATTTATAAAAAAAAGACGCTAGAAATATTTCCCAAAAAGTGAAACTCAAAGAAAAAGTTGCGTTTGTGAAAAATTCATAATAATTCATAAAATTTTCTGAATCTTTATGTAAAAGGTCTATAAACGGAATTAACAATTTGGATATTGTCAGAGAAGAACACGAAATTAGACAGAGATGGAGGACGCCACAATCTAGCAGATTGATAAGTCAAGTGAAGATTTGTCACAAAGATATTAATCTTTAGTAAGAACCGGAGACCTAAGCCAAGAACAAGGAGAATCCTCTCTTTAATGAAAATCAATTTCAATATATGAGTAATAGTGACTACATTATTTTTGATACCTCTATATATAGATACATAAGTTTAAGAAAACCTAAAAACCCTACAAGAAGGCCCAAACCCAAAACATACACTAATTTATGAAGGAAAACCCAAAGCCCAAAAACATAGAACATAACTAATTTTTAAGAGAAAACCCAAAGTCTAAAAACATCAACTAATTCTCCTAAAAACTATCTTTCAAATGTGTTTTAAGCCATGATTTTCATATTCTTTCAGGAGCCTTCAATAATTTTGATCTTTCAATCTCTTGCTCTTACCTTTGTCATAGGTTCTTTTAAATTGTAAAGGTTCTTGTATGGAATCTTTGGATAGTCCTCTATCATTTCATCATTCTTCAAGAAAATTTATCTTCAAATTTATATCATTTGAAAGTTGAAAAATAATCCTCTATCATATCTCTTTTTTTAAAATGAATTTATCCTTAAATTCGTCTCACTTGAATATTCTTTATCATGGATAGTTACAGTCCTCAAAGAAAGTTGCGTTTGGTGCGGCACGTTTAATTTTGTACATGATGAAATGAGAAAGACGAAGTGCATAATGAAGAGGAAGCATCCACATTTGCATGGAGTTGAGGAATCGCTTTCCAAAAGCTAGTTTGAGTGATTTGGACAATGGTGGGACAGCAGAAGAGAGAGAAGAAACAACGTTGAGTGGTGTCACATGGCTTTAGTATATATTCACCATTCATTGCATTCTTCATGCCAACAAATTATTCTTTTCTGTCTACGTCTAATTATTCACCCAATTCTACATGCTTCACCATCCTTCAAAACAATTAAATTATTTATAAAAAGGAATTGCTAGATCTAATAATTAGCTTCATCAATGTCCACATTTTTTTTGTTTTTATCACTTTATTTAGTGATGATGGACATGCATATCCAGGCATATTCACGTGTTGATTCTTTTATATATATAAAGGGACAGGTTTAAAAGTGGTAGAATAGTCTTAATATTTTTTAACAAAAGTCAGAGTTTATCAATTCAATTAATTGATAGATTGAAGTTAAATTAAATAGATTAAATTTAAAGAATTTTAATGTAATTTAAGAACCAATGTTGACGCTTTTTGTATTACTTTCTTTTGATGTACTACATTATATTTAGAATTTTGGTTTAATTATTTTTTCGGTGCCTGATTTTGTTTAAAAATATTTTGTCCTCTTAGTCTCATTTTTTTAAAAATATATAATTTGGTTACTTTTGTTACATTTTTTCAAGTAAATCAAAATTCTTTTAATTGCACCAATAAAACAAACTATTTTTATAAACATTCTTCTTGAAATTATTTTAAAGCTATATACAATGCTTTGCTTTTTTTATCCTTATCCTCCAACCCATCAAATTTGATGAATACAAATGAGTCATACGTTAAGAAAAAATGAAAAATTGTATAAAAAAATAAAAATTATTCAAATGAAACAAATTTAAGATGTAAAGAGAGAAGAAAAGATGATTTTTTAGGATATTTCGTTAACTAAGAGTTTATATTATTTAACACTTAAAATTCATGGTTAAAAATTCTCTTATAACAAAAATTAAAAGTGTTTAAAAGAAGCATAAAGTCTTATTAAATGGTTTAATTTAATAAAATTTAGGTTTACATTTTTTCAAAATGCAATACCTCATCTGAAAAAAATTGCACAAATGACAAAAAAAAAAGTGTGCATTTGATGTTGTAAAGAGAAAGAACAAATAAATTTGATGGATATCAAATAACTTATAATCTAAAAAGAATGAAGAATTATATACTAAAAGAAGTTCATGAAGTAAAATGGAAGAGAAAACCAATAAAAATAGTGAATATAAGAATAAGATTTTTAGGTTAGTGAATAAACTAAATGTATTTTAAAGATTTAAAACGATAACTAATTTGAAAATGAGAAGATGTATACATATATCCTTTTCACCATATCTATTTAAAAAAATTGAATATTATTTATATCCACACTCATATCTGAACAACTTGACTTTCAAAACTGAAAATAGTTTGAAAAATACTTATAAGATAAATTTATTTGTTATCTTATACTAAATAAAAATGAGAAAAAAATCATAAAAATAACTCACAAAATCACTACTAAATATGTTAAATACAATATATTCTTTCTTATACGTGCATATATGTGTATTTTTACCGCTTGCATATAAATATATATATATATATATATATATATATATATATATATATATATCATTACTAAAATCTTTTGTAAAAAGTATGTTCACTTGAATGAATTGGTTCGAGAGAGGGAGAATAAATGAATTTGAGTAGATTTGAGAGTGAATTGTGTATTTCTTTTTCAAGAGATTTAAAGGTAATAGTCAAAAGTAAAATTTGTGATTGATTTGATTGATGTGATAGATTAAAAAAATATTTTAATAGAAATAATACATAGATGACCATTTTTCCCTTTATATAATATGTAGTATAAATTGATAGTTATATAAGTTACATTTATTTTGTTAATTTTTTTAACCACTAAAATTGAAAAAGAAAATTAATAAAATTAATAAAATAATATATATTTTTCATAGTGCATTGTAATAATAAGGTTAAAATACTCTATTGGTCCACGTTTTTGTTCAAAAATCTCAATTAGGTTTTAAGATTTTTTTTAGTCTCAATTAAGTCCATATTTTTTAAAATGCGTAACAATTAAGTCCCGTTAGTATGGTGGTAACGGTGTTAAGGATGTGCCACGTGTCAGTTCCTATTTTTTTTTTTTTTTTTTGATTTTTTAATTTTTTTTAATTATTCATGTCACGTGTCACATTAATATTGTACCACGTGTCAAGTCAGTTAAGGTGACACGTGTCAAATTATTGTCTGAATCTCAATTTGGTCATATATTTGTTATTTTGATTACATTTCAGTCCATTTATTTTAAAATTTTAAATATATTTATTTAAACTTTTTACAAAATTATTTTAAAATTTTATATTTAAATTTATAAAATTATTATTTTTAAACCAACTCTAACATTTGTATATAAATTATTTAAAATAATTTTGTAACAAGTTAAAATAAATATGTTAAAATTTAAAACAAAATATAAGTAAAGTTTAATGTAAAATAAAAATTAAATGAACTTAATATTAAAATGTTTAATAAAAATATCATTATAAAATTTATATAAAAGTTAAATTTAGTCTCAATTTGGAGAAGATGAAATTGAAAATTTTAAAAAAATGGACTGAAATATAATCAAAATAACAAATATATGAACCAAATTGAGATTCAGACAATGACTTGACACGTGTCACCTTACTGATTTGACACGTGTCACCTTACTGATTTGACACGTGTCACCTTACTGATTTGACACGTGACACAATATTGACGTGACACGTGGCACGAATAATTTGTATAAAAAATTCGAAAAAATGAGGAGCTGACACGTGACACATCCTTAACACTCTTACCACCATACTAACATAATGGACCTAATTGTTACGCATTTTCAAAAATATGGACCTAATTGAGACTAAAAAAAATCTTAGAACCTAATTGAGATTTTTGAATAAAAACATGGACCAATGGAATATTTTAACCTAATAATAAATGTTACGAAGCAATTCTAAAAGACATTTTTTTCTTTTTTTTTTCTATTGCACTAGGGGATTGGTGGATCTACGTATAAAGACAGAATCGAATTTGTAGAGAATGTGATAGAATCCTCTTCATTTCATGCCCATATCCGTTCCAGCCATATATGGGATCAAATCCCTTCTCTTAACGCGATACTAGATCGTTTCCAACATTACATGGATCAGATCCTTTGTTAAGTGGATTGGTTCCACACACGACTAGATCAGATTCAGTACTTTGTTTATTTTCTCCTCTATTTCAAACCTTATGAACGACCACTTCATGCATGAATGATACTCCATTATTCATCACCAGGGTCTTCTCAGTGCACTTCACAATTCATTATATCAACCACGCACACACCCACACACACATAAATTTCACACAATCAAAAGGTATTGAAAATTACTGACCTAAAATGGCACCAACACAAGACGACTCTCTCCACCAAAGCCAAAAACCAAGACTGGCTTCTCCTCCTTTTCCAACTTATACACCACACCTGCCACATATACCAACTTTCTAACTTATTAAATTTAAATTTAATGGCTATTCTCCACTTAAACAAAGTTCAAATGTAACATGTGTGGTCACTCTATGTCGGGCATGTTGCTTCTTCTTTATACTGGAATCTCACACAGTCTCACCAATGAATATTGAACAACATACCATGCTACATTGCTACATGCACGTGAATAAAGCATGAGATGATCTTTGGTCAAATTATGCTCTCAAATCTACTCCCATTAGTCAAGATTATAAAAGTGGTGCATCCCGCAAATACTCGCTTTCACTCACTCTTGAATCAATGTAAACAAACATAATAGTCACCTCCTATTTAATCTTACCATTTCCTTGGAAACAATAAATAACCTCAAACGAACAGAGCATAAGATATATGTTAACCTCATATTTTAATATCATATACCAATATTTGTTGCAGGGTGCACAATTTTTCTGTTATGGAGACAAGGTGGGTTGAGTTACAATCCAAAAGTGAGATTTTTAGTGAGACAACTACTGAGGGAGAACCTTTGCAAGTAACATCAATTATCATGTAACAGAAATCAAATAATCTGAATCACAATCGAATAATAGCATAATCAATCCAACAATATTAATATTATATAAATTAATTTGTAAATTGATAACGTTTGATTTCTAATTATGCATCTATATAATGAATACTTTATTTACTTCTCCATTAGTAGTATCACCCGAACAAAATGAAAAAAACATAGCAACTCCATTTACCTGAAGCCAAAAATAACAGAAAAAAAATAAAAGGTGATTTATGATATAGACACTTAACCAATATTCACAAATTCATTAATTAGAATGGTGGTGGGTCCACAGCCAAAGTTGACTTGATTCACAATGGCTTGCTTTGGTTGGATGAAGAAGTTGAAAATAATAATTGAAAAACAGAAAGCGGGAATTTCAAAGCTTATTTTTTAATTTGTGAATTACATCTATATTCGAAAATGTTATGACCTGTTTGGTAGCGAAAAGACCACTTAACCACAAAAATAATTGGAATAGTTTAACCACCTTTGCTTCTCTTCCAAATCCACCCAAACCAAAGCCAAAATTTGCGCCTTAATCAATAAAAAAAAAGGATCAGATCAAATTATCAATGTGTTTAACAATATCTAAAAGTAACACATCCATAATTTACCTTAAAGCAAACATATAAAAATAATTATGGATATAAAAATGTACAAGCAAACATTTTCAATTATGTTAATAACATAATCTACTCATAGATAAAAAAACAAATGAAATGTGAGTCAGGATATCTCCGGTTACACTTGATTTAGTTTTAATTCAATATAAAATTTGAATTAAATTAATATTATATTAATATTTTCAAATACAAATAAATTACATAATTTTCTAGTTAAAAATTATAATAGAAATTTATATAAGATTTAAATAATATAAATATATTATAAAAAACGGAGTTAAATTATAGACAGTTTATTAGTTGTTAACTAAATTTAAATTCATAATATTATATGATTTGACGGATTCATAATTTTCAGTTTCAAATCCAAAAGAAGTATAATAAAACAATTGATTTTTATGTAAGTTTTCAATTATTTTTTTATAAGCTTAATTTTGAAGAACCCTACTTTACCAATATGACCTAAATAGAAAAATTAACATGGTTATTAGGTTACATGGTTTCCGTGAACACACAATTGGAGTAGTTTATAAGCTAAAAGACAAGATTACTTTATTGTCTGTACTGTCTAAGTACTTTTGGATTAGAAGATGAAAAATAAAGAAAAAAGAAACAATGTAAAATAAAAAGAAAATAAATGAAAAAGGAAGGTATTTAAATTAAGCAATAAAGATTAAAAATACGCAAAAGTGATATAATTTTATTTTATATTAAATAACTCTTTTTATTAATATATTTTATATTAATAACTCTTTTTATTATGATACATATAAGTTTAATTCAATTTTATAATTTGTATTGCATATATATCGATTTGCAACGCTTTTCATTTTCATTCTCACGAGCCTCGTGACTTTTTACGTATTTATTTTTTTCTCAAATTGATTCTTCACTTCCAACTTTATAAAATATTTTTTCCATTATCGTTAACTCAAGTGTTCTGTTTTTTAATAGTCTAAAATCTATAAGTTATTTCCTAAGTATTATATTTTCATTGTACATCTTAAGTCATCTCTTTTTTATTGTTTGTATAATTTTTGTATCTAAATTATGTATTAAGTCTTACACCATTTATAATGTCATTATTTATAAAAGTTTCTTGAAGTTAAATATTTTTTAACCAATTGCTATTAGAACACTTGAGCTGACATTATATATACACAATAATTATTTGATTTTTTATCGCACAAATGAGAAATATCGATGGAAAAGTATTTTTAATTATTAATAAATGGATTAATTGTACTATTGTAGATTTTGTGTGAGGAGTACATAAATTGATATGATACCGTAGAATTTTCCAAATTAATATAAATAATTATGCATTAGGCATATTCTTATTAAAAAACATGCCCCCACTTTTAATTTATAGCTTACAGAGAATAACAAAAAGAATAACTAAATTCATTGATCTTGATTTCTTCTCATCTTCAAGTCGTTTTCATTGAAGTTGGTTACTTGAGTTAATTAACTTTATTAAATGCTAGATGTAAACAAATTAAAGAACTTTACTGTAAATATGAAAAAAATACAAAAAAATAAATAAATAATAAATTAACATTTGAAACATTAAAATTATTTAATTATAACTTTTTTATATATCACACGTGGACGTAGCCTTATTCAATTAAATAAGACTATTACAGACAGCAAAACTTTCTCTAAATATTTAACATAGCTAAATTACTAAAAATGAGACTCAACATAAATGTTATACATACATACATATATATATATATATATATATATATATATATATATATATATATATCCCATGTCAATTCATTCACACATTCGAAAACTACAATCTCCTTACTTTAAAATCTAAAATCGAAATTAAACCCACTTTAAATTATTTTATAGCCAAAAACTTTAGTATATTCACAATGAGATTTATTTTCTTATTTAAACATTAATTTTCGAATAAATAGTAGATGGACTTTTATAATGATGATGAATTTTATTGATTACATTTTGTTTTTTCATTAATTTAACATTTAAATACAAATAGTAACATATTAGATGTTTTAAAAATTGAAATTGATTACTAGTATTTATATAGACATTTTAATTAATAAAATCTAATAATTAATTATCTTAAGAATTTCAGTATTCTTATACTTTATGTCATAGATAGAATATTTGACAATTTCCAACAATAACACAACACAAATATGTATTATTTAGAAATTAATTAAAACAATAAAAAATGCTCAATATATCCTATCATCATGCAACAATTTCAGAACTATGACTCACTCGTGATAGAAAGCCTCAAATTAACACCTTTTTAAGATGCTGAGTTCTGTTTAGACCACTTTTTCTCCCACCAATGCAAAACAACTATGTAAAAGTAAAACACTCGTACCAAAGCAAAAAAGCATTCTTTTTCAGCTGTAAGCTATTTTGTTGTTGGGTTGGGTGCTGCAAGCTCTTCCCCCCCCC
>Ga0214543_1001689_pt1 | contig 43106 bp, 19 predicted proteins | sample CNSS2metaG_FD_160094 | JGI IMG/M metagenome (GOLD analysis project Ga0214543, IMG submission 160094) | Root nodule microbial communities from cowpea collected in UCLA plant growth center, Los Angeles, California, USA - CNSS2 | ecosystem: Host-associated > Plants > Roots > Nodule | place: USA...
TTCTTTTATATTTGTTCACAATTTAATATTTTTAAATGCTAGAATGTTGCTTAATTATATTTGAATAGTTTGAATGTATAATTAATTTGATTGTCAAGTTATATATATATATATATATATATATATATGTTGTTACTTTAATCTTTAACTATAATCTTTATAGTAAATTACTCAAGTAACCGTCTTATAAACAATTTTTTCTAAATTAGCATGAAAAAAATGTATAGTTTTTTATTTATATTTTGTTGAATAGCATGACAAAAAATTTGTAATATTAGTCATGCTTTCTTAGACTAATGGATACTTTCTTGGAAATAATTCTTCATATATTGGTGGTGAGCATAATCAAAACATTGATTTTTGATTTTACTATGATTGTTATCTCAGGGGTTACTTAAAAATTTATTTAAATATTTGAATACTAAAAAAAAATAATAATTTTTTTAGGTGGGTTGGTGAGCCAACTCACTTAACCCACCAACCCGTGGTGGGTTGAACCGGGTTACAAAATTTCTGGCTCACTAGAAAGTGAACCAGGTTGGGTTCACTCTTTTTCAACCCGACTCGTGGTGAGCCAACCCGTGACATATCTATTGGGTTATGTACAAACATCTTTTACTTCCTCCAGCTCCACAATTTGTTTGCACATTTCTGATATTTTTAAAATGACAATTTTCTCTACGGTAAAATTGTCTTCTTGAATATATATGTTTGAGAATATTTTCAAAATTTTCAGAATAAGATTTATGGGATTAAATTTTTGTAATAAAATTTTTGAAATACATTAATTGCATTTTGAAACAAGTCTTTTAAAAGTAGGATTTCTAGCATACATTTTCAAAATGTATATAACACTTTTTGGAATGAGTTTTACAAAACATGCTTACATGAAATGGGTTTCAAAAAGAGTTTTTCAAAAACATATGAAATGTATTTTGGAATGATTTTTTTTTTCTACATGAATTCTCTTCTTTCTTTGACATATGTAAATTAACACCATTACATATAATTTTATGCACAAAATTTAGGGAATTAGTGTCTCATGTCATAGCTTCATGTATAAGTTTCGAAATATGAGTAATTACCTTTGTTAACATAGACTCATATTTCAAACTCATTTATTTGTGGCTTCAAAGATTAGTTTGTTTTTTTATATATAACACACATCTTTTAACATTTTATACACAATCAATAATTTTAAATTCTTCTCTTTTTATATTTCTTTGTTTTCTACAACCTTAACATATTAGAGAATTTGATCCACATGTAAAGTTGACTACTCTATATTGTGGAGATTATGAATCATAACATGTATCACTACCATAAAATTAATAGGATAATAATATTTTGACCCATTACTCCAATCATCAATTTAACTATCTATTTTAATTTTTTTTAGTAGTATGATGTGATGATCTAAGAGTGATTGAAGTGGTAGATTAAAAGTGAGTCAAAAAAGTGGATCAAAATATCATTATGCAAATTAATATTAGGGAAAAATGTTGCAGATTGATAATTAGCTTCATTGTGAAGGACAATCCCATGTAACTCAAGAATGAAAAATTTGATGACATGATGAAAACCAATTGTAACCGTGTAATAACAAGAAAGTATAAAAATCAATGATGCAATACACAATAGAAGCACAATGACGAGATCTATAGCTATGATTCATCTGCAACCTCAAAGCATGTTATCAGCACGAGATGGCAACCTCTTGAAGAAATTACTAGGCACTGAGGGTAGTTTGCTTCTGAACTTGGGGTGCCTGAGCCAGAAAATGCCAGCAACTGAAGCCACAACCTTGAAAGGTGTCACATACAATGCCACAGCAGCAATGAGGCAGAAAATCACAAAGAGGCTTGTGGCTCTTGGGTCTCTCCAACTGAGCAGGGTGTGAAATCTCTCACCCTGAGTTGCAATGTCTCCAACCACAGTTTGTATTCTCCCAGCCACACTCCTGAGCCGATCATACCTCATTCTGATCACATCCTGAGCCTTTGAAGTGGGAAAAGTGTCAAATTCCTCATCAAGTTCATCTGGGCGTGCTGCTTCTGCCCAAGAAAGTTTGGTGTCCATGTCTGGAGGGTGCCTTGGCCTGAACCTGAAGTTCCATATTCCAATCAGAAACATGTAGAGGAACATGGTGGGGAGGATCAGTTCAGGGTAGCATATCAGGATGAAAAAGAGGACATGTACTAGAATTGTGGTCACTGGATTCTTCCACTGTTGCACCTCACCAAGCCACTTACTCATTGATATTGCACCTGAAAAGAGTGACACAATTCTGAAGAAATTGGCTTTGCTTCTTCTCAAGCTCCATATATGAGAGTCCACATCCAGCATGTACTCCACAACCTCTTTCCTCAGGGGTGGTTCTGCCCTCCCAAGCCTCACTGCCACAATGTTCATAGCCTGGTACCTAAGACTTTCCAACTGGTTCACTGTGAATGGATGCAGGTAATGCATTTTTGGCAGAAAAGGGTGTCCATAAAGGTAGATTATGTGAGCCATGGAGAGACAAGTGAAACGAATGGCCAATTGAAGCTCCCCCATCTTCTTCAACCCAGAGGGTTTCAGAACAAGCAGAGGGTATGAGTTTGTGTAAATCCTATCCATTTCCAAGGTTGACAAACGAATCCTCACCTTGCCAATTCTTGAGTCAATTTTGGCTCCACTTCCTTGAGTTTGCCCTCCACCACCCAAATGACAGTTGTCAAACACCCCAAAAGTTATGACAGTGCAAGGATCATACACTTCCCATGTGTATTGCTCATTCCATTTCGGATTAAAGCTCTCGGTGATTGTTCTTGTTCTCACCCATTTCTGACCATACTTTGCCACACAATAAGCATCAGTTGACCCTTTACCATTGTTTGTCTTCATAGATTGAAGCCCTTGAGCACTCAGTATCCCCACTTCAAGAATCCCAATTGGTTGCTTCCAAAGTTGTCTAGCAGTTGGCCTTGTGTCACTGATATACATTGTGAATTCATCAAGCACATGGTAAGCACCCTCAAGACACACCCTTAGGTGAATCCTACTTGAGAACTTGGTCTCGTTCCTCTTGTCACCCTCCAACACACCAAAGCCAAACCTCTCAAGGTTGTACCAGTGTGAGTGCACTGTTCTGTGATCCAAACGGATCTCAAACTTGTTAAGCGGCAAGGCTATTTTTGCCACAACCTCATCCTTCCCAGGAGAAGCCTTGTTCTCAACTGTTAGCACAAGCTTTTCCTCAAACGGCTCAGCTGCCACAAACACCAAATCCTCATTCCACATGGGGTTTGGTGTTTTTGTTGGACACAACTTGGTCTTGAGCACTTGTTGCCCAACTTGACCCTTCACAAACACTTGGGGTGGCTGGCTTTTGTCCTGTGGCTCCACATCTTGAGCTTCAATTACATTAACCCTGAGATACCATAGTTTTGGGTTAACATAAACCTTTGACCTGATATTATAAACCCCTTCTCCCTTAACTGAAGCAGAATCTGAATGCCAAGCCTCAGGGAATGCTTCATCAGCTTGTGTCCCCATCCAAACCGCAAGCATGATCTCTCCTCTGCTCCTTGCTTCCCCTCTCAGATTCTCAAGCCTATACCACTGAGGAGCCAAAGGGCTATCTGGGGGTACCCTTGTTGGCACTTCATGCATGTCAAACTCCACTTTCCCAATGTAGTCATCTCTGGCCACCATCTCTTTGTCTCTCACAAATACCTCAACAACTGAGGACTGAATCTTCTCCTTTGAGAATGCAAAAACCTGCTTCCACTCAGGGTTGGTCTTCTTCTCAAAGTGCCTTGTTTTCCCCTTGTAGTTACCAACCTTCACTTCAACATAAGGGTCAACATTGCTGGTGACAGGGTTTGGTGGAAGGTCCTTGGCCTTCACAACACGGACATAGAGGTAGAACATCTGTTCCACCAAGTCATAAGTGCTTGTGGCTCTCTCACTGTATATCCAACCACTCCCTCCACGTTGCCCTCCATGTGGCCACCTTTCTCCAAGCTCTGGCTTTGTGTCCTTCAACTTGTAGTCCTCTTGGTTCCCCTTTGCTGCTGCTTGAGAACTCATGGTTTCGACTCCGAAAATTTCACCTTTCAAATTTCCTCTCGCTGCTTCTCAACCTCTACTTCATGTGTCTGGTGAAACAGAACATGAAAATTGCTAGTGAAAGACAAGTATAGTGCAAATTTTCTTTTGGTTTAGATGCTTATGTCTTGAACCTGATTCCAACAATGGTGTTACCAATTACAATGACAGAGATGGTGTGTCATTGGAGTCTTTCAAAAATAGAAACGTGAGCCTGAAGTTTTGTTACCTTTTATGGCACTAAAATGAAAGGTAGTTACTTGTCCGAATCATGTAGTGCCACTATGCTACTCCTCACTCCTTTCTTGCTTTATTCACTCTTTATTTTAGTTTTGACTCAAAATGAAGCGCTTGGTTGATTGAACTTATTTTTTAAAAGCAGAAAAAAAATCAATTAATTTTGTTAGATAGATATATCGAATGCTTGATTTTTTTAAAAGCATTAATTTAACAATCGAAAACACTGCATATGATGCATGAAATAAAAGAATGCAAAAAGTTGAATTGTTTTTGGTGATTAACTTACAGGCTCATAATCTGAGGCACCAAACCATTTCTGAGTACTTCCATCGCCAAGACTAGTTTCTCTCTCTCGCTCTCTGTGCTCAACCTCTAATTCATAGTGAAACAGAACATTAAAATTTCAAGACTGTCCAAAAAAAGGCTTCAAGATAAAACTCTCTTTCAAAGGTCACTTTTATGGAAAGGCATATAGAAAATTAAGAGGAACCCATTATAGATGGAATATGGTGATTGAGAAAATGATACCAATATGCTTTCTTTTTCCATTTTTATTTATTGATCTGACTAAAGATATCAACGCGCTTTCTAACTATGCTAAAGGAACATTCCACAATTCTGTGCTTCATGTACACACTTCGATAATTGAAGTAAAGGTAAGAAAAGGCACTCCTAAAAATTCCATTTTTTTTTTGTAAAGGTTTATTGGCACCCCATTTGAGAGGACAAAGATGGTCTTTTTAGAATAAAATCGAGGTGGACTTGCACGTAATCGCTGCCCACTTTCATTGATTCTCTTGTCTTTCTTCCATAACTTTTCAAGATGACAAATTTTGTGGCTAAAAGACCATTTTGCCCTTAACATGTCTTGTTGTGGAAACTTTGATATATCATGTGAGATATGTGTGTTATAGTAATTTGAGAAAGTGTATGTGAATTGGGTTGAAGAAGAGACGAGTAATAGTGAATAATCAAAGAAAAAGGAGAAAGAGGCATGGAAGGGTATGGAGTAAGTGAAGTTGAAAAGATGCTTTAGAAGGTTATTCTCTTGTCTTTATTCGTCTTTAATTTAATGTTAGAGAGAGATGGGAATTTTTGGTAGTGGGAAGGATGAGAAATTCCATAGATTTAGCCGAACACCGCCACAAGGTTCTGTTTTCTTGGGCTTGAACATGAACTTCACAATTTTAACCCGACTTTTGTCAAACGGTCTTATATATACAAGTTATTAATTTTCAATTTAAAAAAGTTAAATTCCACATTTGGTTTTAATTTTAGTTTAGTTTTGTAAATTTAGTCATAATAACTTTTTTTTAATCAAGTCTAATTTTTTTTTAATTTTTTTTCTAATATAGTACATATAATTAACAGCCACTAAATATTGTCTTTTACGTGTTAATTCATAATTTTTTTGTTTTTCAATTAATTTTTTATTTTAAAAAATTCAAATTACGTGTCACATATATAGACAATATTTACTTTTAGTTTGATCTTTAAATTTATTATTCTTATTTAATTCGATTCCAATTTTTTCTTTTAAAATTAAAAAGTTTTATCTCTTCAAATTAATATCAAATTTAACTTTTTATATAAATGTTATACTAGTATTTTTATTAAAATTTATATTTTTATTAAATATTTTAATTTAAGGTTACAATTGATTTAAACTTAGAAAATAATTCTAATAATAATGACTAACACCGCCCATTTTAAATTTTACCTTTAATTGTCACGGTGTTATTCAATAATATATATATATATAGTCATATAAAATTATGGATAATAATATTATTATTTTCATTTTTTACACTTATTATTATTTTCTGACGTGATTTAATATTGACAATTGATTAATGTATTATTATTTATTTTTTTAAAAGAATCAATAATTCACATTAAATCATGTGAAAAAATAAAAGATGGGAGTGAAAAAAAAATGAGAGTTCAAAATATAATTCTTTTAAAATTGTATCATATATTAGATAATTAGATGAGGAGAACATACTTAAAAAGAAAACATAAGTGGTTTAACCAATACCAATTCAGAAAATAAACTTTAATTATACAGTTTTATAAAACAAAGTATAGGATGAGATTCATACTTATTCATATATTTTATATTTAAACTATTTCTAAGATATTTTTAAAATGATTAAAATTTCAGACTTTAAATTTATATATTAAAATGAAAAACTGATATTCTAGATCAACTAAACCTACATTTCTATTTTCCATAAGAAAAATGAACGCATGGAGAGAAACCTTTAAGAAACTTACTATAACTTTAATATATCATTACTAAAAAAAATTCGTATTTTTTTGTCAAAATTTGTTTGAAATTTTTTTATGAAAAATATTTATAAATTTTGTTATAAAAATAATTTACAGAAAATTACTAATTTTTTGTAAAATATTTTGCCTAAAACACTTTTTATAATAAATTTTATAAAAAATATTTATCAATTTTATAATTTTGTAAGAAATAATTATTTACGAATGAATTACGTTCTATTCAAATTCTTATAAAAAATAGGAAAAAATTATTGTTTCTTATAATATTTTTTAACAAAAAATTACAAAAATAAACCTTCCTATAATATAATAATTTTTAGTAAGATTTAAAAATAAGTTGGGTCCAAACAAATCATAGCTAGTTTACATTGGTTTGATAAAATTGTGACCACCTTAGAAGTAAAAGTTGATCTTATTAATAAGAAAAATAATAACATGACTTTCATTTAGCAGAAGGAAAGTGAGAATCGAGGCACAGGGACACAGAGCAAAGGATGTGCCCTTGGAAGGGTCATGGATGGTTTCTCTTCCATGCCAACACTCCCTTCAACCTTCCAATCAAAGCACTGAACCATAGCAGCAAGGTTGGAGGTCACAACCTGAAGTGCAAGTGAGGCACCAGGACACACCCTTCTCCCTGTCCCAAATGGCATCAGTTCGTAGTTCTGTCCTCTCACATCAAACCCCTTCTCCTCCCCCATGAACCTCTCCGGCCTGAACTCAAGCGCCTCTTCCCACACCTTAGGGTCCCTTCCCATGGCCCACAAGTTCACAAGCAACCATGTCTTTTCTCCAATCTCGTACCCACAAACCTTCATCTTCTCCGATGACTCTCTTCCTATCATCGGCGTTGTCGGGTGAAGCCTTAGGGTTTCTTTCACTATGCTTCGCATGTAGGGAAGGTTAACGATGTCTGACTCTGCAATCACCCTGCTGTTATTTCCTGTCACCGAATCTATCTCTTCTCTCGCTCTCTCCATCACATTAGGGTTTCTTATCAACTCCGCTAGCGCCCACTCCATTGTTATAGCCGATGTATCTGTTCCTGCCATCAATATGTCCTGCATCAATAAAACAAAACATTTTGGGTGATGACGAGGATGTTTGTTTACTGAGGAACATGCATATGTTTGAAGTGAAAAGAAAAGAGAGTTGGTTAATTAATTACCAAGATAAAAGCCTTTATATTCTCTCTGCTTAACTTCATCTCTCTGCTCTCATCTTCATGAATGTCCAACAGAATGTGAAGCAAATCCCTAACCTCTCCTCTCTTCTGCCTCTCCTCCACATGCTCCCTTATCACCCTCTCCATCATCCTATCAAACCTCTCCACAATCTCTTCAACCCTCTTCTTCATTCTCTGCAAATCCAACCATTTACATACCCACACGAAATCTCCCACGTTCAACTTCCCCGCCAGCTCCACCGTATCCTCCACCATCTTTCTCACCTCCGCCACCTCGCCCTCGCTCTCGCAACACCTTCGTCCCAACACCATTCTCGATATCACACTGTTCGTCAGAGTCAACAACTCCCCCCCTACGTCCACCACTTCACGCGCCTCCCCCTTCCTCCGCAATACGCGTAGAAACCTTGTCGGATAAAAAATGAACGGTTGTTTGTTCCAGTGGTACAAGTTTAAACTTAAAATAAAAACTTTGTTTTACAAGTGTTATTTTTTAATTGATTTTTATTTTTCTATTTTCTCTTTTTCAATATTTTAAAAAGATAACACTGTTATGTAAAAAAAGTTTTCAAAATATTATTTTTGCTTTTTAGTAAAATACTAATTCAAAAGAACTCGAAACAAAGAAAAAAACTACTTTGGTTTAATAAACAGATTGGAAAAACATAAAAATATGTTTACCTTCTTATTTCAAAATATAATAAGGACACACAAACCGTCCTATCTAATTGAATTTGATTTATGTTCATAGGATTACATTTAGGGTTTTCTTAATGAACCACAACAGAGTCATTAAGGTGAATGAGAGATAAATATACAATTAACTCAAATATATAACTACTCATTAAAAATTAATATACAATTAATTCAAATAAATGTTGTTCTATAGATATTTAGTTACCCATTCCTCTAAAGTATTACAACAGTCATTAACAATTTTGTATTATTAACTATATATTGTTACATAGATGAACACACCATTGAATCAACCAAAAATATAAATCATTCTATTGTTACATAAGCAAAATAGTACATAAAAATTAATTTTTGTCGCATGTTTCCACATTGATATAAATTAATATTTATCGCATGTTTATAGGAAGTCCATTTTAGTCAGTATACAAAGTTTTTGCATTAAATTAAAATGAGGAAGTTTGAATACAAAGTTAAATATATTAGAATTAATTCATGTTTAAAACTTTTATATATTTTCCTTATAAATTTTAGAATAGAATAGATGTAATTTTCTTAATTCAATGATACTAAAATTTCTTACATGTTAAACCGTGTTACAGGTAAACATCCAATAGACATGTCAAATGACGAACTTTGGATTCAAATTCACCGAAAAAATTAGGAACTAAAATTATATTTCACCTTTAAATTTATTTATATTTTAAAATAAATGAATTTAATTTTTTATTTCTATCAAAGACTTTTGTTTATTTTTCATTCTAATTATATTTGAATTTTGTATTTTTCGAAAGATAATGATATTTCAATTCACTTTTTTTGATTTATTTTTAACTAACCACTTCAATCATTTTTAGATCATCTCATCACACCACTAAAAACAATCAAAATAGATAATTAAAAGATGATTAACACCACTAAAAACAATCAAAATAGATAATTAAAAGATGATTAATAGTTAAAAAGAAGTGGGTTATTAAAATATCATTATATTATTATTTTGATTTCAAATACCCGGTTTAAAGTTTATTTTTCATTTTAGTTATATTTGACTTTCTCTTTTCTAAAATATAACATTATGATTTGGATTTCAAATATTCAGTTTATAGTGATGAGTAATATTTATTTTAAAGAATTTAAAATAATTTTTTATATATATGTGAATAAAAACAGTTTGAAAATCTTACTGTATGATATATATAGGAAAGTTTTATATACCTTCGAGTCTCTTGTTCCCTGACATGGAGGAACTGGTCGAGGGTGCGGGAACCGAGAAGCTCCGACATGCAAATCTTCTTCATGAACTTCCAGAAGCTTCCGTAGCGGGCGAAGAGGAAGCCTTTCGAACCGTACGACAGCTGGTGAACTGCCGAACTAACGAAACGGTTCGAGAAGCTATTCTCGTGAGTTTTAAGGAACTCTTTCGCCAGTTCCGGCGACGAAACCACCACGCACGAAACAGACCCCAGGAATAACTGCATGATGGGGCCGTAGCGCGTGGCCAGTGAGTGGAATGACCGGTGAGGGAGGGAGGAGATAAGGTGGAGGTGGCCGATGACGGGGAGAGAGGGTGGCCCCGGTGGACGGCGGGGATGGCGGCGGGTAAACCAGAAGACCGCACGAACTACGATGGTGGAGAGTAGCAAGAGGAAGAAGAGTTGGACATAGGTTTGAGGTTCTGTTTCCGCCATGACTGCGTGCAAGTTTTGGAACAACATTGGAAAATATTTCATGTCTTGTATAGTATGTCAGAGGACCCCGTAGTTACTTTTGACACTTTTTTTTATTATAATCGTATTTCACACTCATAAATATTATTATTTTAAAAATTTATTTATGTTTACTATTATTTATTAAATATAATATTTTATTAATAAAAGGCAGAGTGAAATGAAAGTAAGAGGAAAGTTTGGTGTTAAATGAGGAGAAAAAGACGAGGTAACAAACACAGAGAAAATATTATAAAAAAAATATGGAAGTTTGTTGATGAAGACAAGAGATGACATGAGTGAGTAATTTTTTCCTCCATGATCTTTTGGTTACTTGAGAGATGATACTTTTCCACCGCAAAATATAGGTGTAGAGTTGAAAATTTAACGAGTTAATTAAGTTTTCTCGCTTTATATAACTATAGTTAACTTGTTCACGACAAATAAAATAATTAATTAATTTGGTTAATAACATTAAATTTTTACTTGCTGTTGAGTTTTTTTTTTTGAATTTTCTGTTGAGTTTTTTGAATTTTTTATTGAGTATTTTTTTGATAATGATATTTTACTAAATTTTGATAACTTTTCTTTATAACTTGAAGTGTTATTTTAAGTGGTTTTGGAATATAGAGAAATGAATAAATGAAAAAGTGGGTAGCCACTCAGGAGATGTCACCTCATGTTGTAAGAAGAAGTTGTCAAAATTTAATTGTCAAAAAATCATTTTCCTTCTGTGTTCTTTTATTGTGTATTTGACATATTCGCAATGACGAATGTTAGTAATGCTTAGGGGTCATGGTCCCCCAAATTTTTTTTATTTTTTTAAATATAATATATATTATCATAATGAAAAATAAAGTAAATAAACTTTTTTATTTTTTTATAAAATATATTATTTAATGTAATAAATAATAAAATATAAAATTAAATATAATAAAAAATAAAAAATTTATTGATATATTTTTATTGTTTTCTTATTATCTTTTAGCTTTCTTACTTCATCTTCCACCGTTGTATTTTTCTTTAAAAAACAAATAGAAAGTTAGAATCAAATTCATTCTTTGTGCTCTCATTTTTTGTTATTTCTCTTCCATTTTTTAAGATAAAAAAATAATACTTTCTCTTTATAGTGAAATATTAGTTTAATATTTAGTACTTTTTTCATCTCATGAGTTTTTGGTATTTTTTTTTGTATAAATATACACGAAAAAGTTATGTACTATATTTTTTTTAAAACTATTTTTTAATTGTGAATACTTGATTATCATAAATTTTTCTTTTAGTAATTACTCTCTCAATTTTCAATTGCATTTTAATAAATTATTTTTTAATCTTAATTTTTTTAAATAGGTATATTGATGAAGAATAAAATAATACATTATTTTTTTAAGGTAATAAAAGGAAATATATTCGTGAAGATGAAAATAATACTTATGTACTTACTTACATATTTTCAAAAGCACGATACTAAGGATCCAATTGGTGAATCAGAGTGATTTTTTTATGATTCAAAGGGTTACAAATGGAAAGTTTCATATTAATTCTTTGGAACTTATTCCAAGAAAATATTTTCAAATATGTGAATATCAAATGAAATTAGAAAAACTTATTTAAAATGGATTTCATTTCAAATACATACAAAAATATTTCAATACTAAATTATATATACTTTTGTTATATTAGTGACAATGATTAAATATATAAATTTTAAATATATTACTTTGATCCCTTCAAAATTTTTAATCAAGATCTGCCATTGAATATACAAATTATCTCTGATTTTGAAGTTTTAAATTATATGAAAAAAATTAAATATACCGATGTATTTTGAATGCTTAGCAGATGACAACACCAATATTGAGGGGTTAAATATGGACGAGTTCTTGAAAAATCTTCTTTTTTTTACGAATATTTAATTCACTCAATCTTCCATACTCAATTTCTATTGGTTTTACTAATATTGAGGGGATAAAATAAAAATATTCAAATTTAAATGGAGGTATAAAATAAACGTATTCAGATTATAAAAAAGTATAAGACATTAGTGTATTTTACCTATTATTCATTAAACACAAAGGAAAAGACCAAAAATTAGAGGTATTTTTGTAAAAGGAAATTAATGCTTGAAACATTTTAAATTAATCCCTGAAAGAAATGGTATACTCAACTTTTTAATTTAGTTTTTGTAAAAAAAGACATGAAAAAATATATAACAAATAATGTATAAGAAGATTCATAAAAGCACCATATTCATCCCAGCAAAATGGAGTTATCGAGGAACTGAACCATCGTTGATATGGTTCGAACAATGTTGAAGAGCAAAATATGCTAAAGGAGTTTTGGGCTGAAGTTGTGCGGAATGCTATTTATGTACAAAATAAATGCCCTTACACAAAGTTAAACAAGAAGACACTACAAGAAGTTTGGAGCATAAGAAAGTTGAGTGTGCACAAGAAGTTTGGCAAATTAAGAAAACTTGAATTTTGAAGAGGTCGTGCAGGAGGAGAAATGAAAAAAAGGCTATGAATGAGGAGATAGGAGCAATAGAACGCAAAAACACATGGGAGTTGACTGATTTTCCTAAAGGAGCTTGGTCCATGAAATGGTGTATAAGAAGTTAAATGTTGAAGGAGATGTCGAGCGATATAAAGCTCAACTTGTTGTTAAAGGTTATAAGCATAAGGAAGGAATTTATTATGACGAGGTGTTCGCCCCGGTGACAAGGATGGAAACAATTCAGCTGTTGATTTCCTTAGCAACTTAATACAAATGAGCAATCTTGTAGATGGATGTGAATTCAACATTTCTAAGTAAAGTTTTGGAGGAGGAAGTATATGTTGAACAACCACTCAGATACATGTAAAGAAGCGAAGAAAAAAAGTGTTGAGATTAAAGAATGCGCTCTATGGCTTAAAACAAGTTCTTCGAGAATGGAATCGAAGGATTGATACTTATTTAGCAGTTTCCTTATGAACATTCTTCTTACATAAGGAAAAATGATGTTTGTTGCCCTTTACGTTGATGATCTCATAGAGGAACAATGCCAAGTTGATTGAGGAGTTTAAAGGAATTATGAAAGAATTTGAGATGATTGACTTGGGTCTTATGAAATATTTACTAGTGTTCTATCGCACCCAATAATCCTACATCGTTTAGAAGTTCAGGCCTAAGGCGGTTTAAATAACCCTTCCTCCTCCCACCATTCGAGGCGCCTTTTAAGGACAAAACCATGATGGAGCACACACTCCAAAGCGGACAATACCTCGAATGCATGGTGATTGACCCTAATGATGTACTGGAATCGGAACAATAGTGTTCACCATGGAGCCGATGACGAGGTTCTACATGTGAACCATCGGTCCCTTAAGCCCTCCATCAAGAATGATACGCTCATTCTCCTTAAACCTCCACTGGGGGTTCCTACTGCACCCAACAGTCCCACATCATGAAGTCGTTGTCAAAAATACTCTTTGAAAAGAGCAAAATATAATTAGGATGAAAGACAAAAGAAATATTTAAATTTGCGAGAGATTTTGTTAGATAAGTTTAAATGTGGTTAGTTGCATTTAATGTTTTGTCATAATTAATTGTTTTCGGGGATTGTAAAGGTTAAGAGTAATTCTTAGTAATAATTATGTGTTCATTAATTATGTTTTGGTAGTAATTGGGTTTAATTAAGACTTAGAGGCCGAAAGACCAAAGTAGAGGTCTATAAGTAGTAGATGTATCCTTAAAAACTTTTTACAGCAAGTAATAATATTAGAGTAATAATATTGGAGAGTATTAGCAAGTAATAGTATTAGAAAGTATTGTTCGATAAAAGATGTTGTTAACAATAGGTGGGTGGAAGCAAGCTCTTTGTGAACCACAACCAATCTAAGGTCAACTTCTAACACTTTCACCTAATCCAACTACATGAAAAATAAAAGAATGTTTGAAAGAGATTATGGGTACCAATAATTTGGGTTATATGAATAAGAGAAACAGGGTAATATTTAGATGAAGATACAATGGAACACGCTTATTCTTATAGTCTTAGGTGAGAACGAGAATTAAGATTTAGCATGAGACAAAGGGAATGGCAGGAGTCTTTGTTTTGGGATACAAATCATGGGTTGAGCTCTGGAAAGGATAAAAGAGGGTCCTTCTTTCATGTCAACACTACCACAATTTTCTCCCACTTTTTCTTCAACCTTCCATTCAAAGCACTGAATCATAGCAGCAAGGGTGGTGTGAGCAACCTTCAGTGCCAGTGAAGTTCCAGGGCAGCCTCTTCTTCCACTTCCAAAAGGCAAAAGCTCATAATGCTGTCCCCTCACATCAACTTCACATGTTTTTGCACTCTCATTCTCTTTGCTAACAAACCTTTCTGGCCTAAACTCAAGAGGGTTATCCCAATGCTTTGGATCCTTCCCAATAGCCCACAGATTAGTGAAAACCTGAGTTTTTGGTGGAATCTCATATCCTGCAATGCTGCACTTTTTGGTTGACTCTCTCAACACAAATGGAGATGGAGGGTGAAGTCTGAGTGTCTCCTTCACTATGGCTTGGAGATAAGGAAGATTATCTGTGTCTAATTCCATCACCATTCTTTCTTTGCCAATCACACTTTCAATCTCCTTCCTTGCTTTCTCCATCACTGTTGGATGGTTCATTAGTTCTGCCACTGACCACTCTACAGTAACTGCAGTTGTGTCTGTCCCACCTGTGAAAATATCCTGACAAATTGTACACACAAATTCTTACAATTCAAAATATTACCATACTTCTGTCAAATTCTACTGCACTTGCACAATAGGTAGTGGTAAAAGAAATATATATATGACTCCGAAAAAACTTTATTTTCCTTTGATTAGTCCTTGTCAATCTTTATCATTTCCTGATTATTTGATAAATTAAAGTAAATGATTGAAGTCATCAAGTGAGTCGCAACACTATTAAAGTCGGTAGACTTAAAATACTTTATCATTAACTTCCAGTGATAATTGGATGTATTAGTTTGGTGTTTTTGTAGTAGTATTTACAAGATCCTTACTTTGTTTCTTAATTTTACAAAAACATGTTATAAATAACTAAAATATATCACTCTATATAAAATCAGTGAGAGCTTAAAGTTAGAGTTTTTATCAAGATAAAAATAGCATAAACAAGACTTAGAAATAATTAGAATTTCAAATTCTAAAAGAGGGGTTATTCAAGGAATATTACCACCAAGAAGGCTTTAATGTTGTCTCTGGTTATTTTCACCTCTGAGCTCTGATCTTCATAAATGCTCAAAAGAGCATCAAGAACATCTTTTGGAGGATCCTTTTGGGTGGATCTATTTCTCGCATCTTCATGTTCCCGAATGATACTTTCGATCATGGTGTCAAACCTCTCACGAACCTCCTTCATTCTCTTCCCAATTCCCTGAAGATCCAATCCCCTGCAAAACCAAAAATAATCTGCTAGGTTAAACATTCCACTCACCTTCGAACTCTCCTTCACCCTTTCCGTCACCTTCTGAGCCTCGTCATCAACGTTGAAACAGCTTTTTCCTATCGCCATTCTCATCACCACGCTGTTCGTTAGCTTCAAAAGTTCATCTCCAACATTCACACGCTCACATGCTTCACCTTTCATCTTCAGCATCACCAGAAACCTATTTATCTCCTCTTCTCTAATGGGTAGGAGTTGATCCAGCATCCTCCCGTTAAGAAGTTCCGACATGCAAAGCTTCTTCATGAACTTCCAGTAGGGTCCGTAAGGGGCAAACCCTAGATCAGATGAGTTATAAGTGAGATAGCTGATAGCAACATTCGCTGGTCTGTTGGAGAAACAAAGTTCGTGTGTTTTGAAGATCTCTCTGGCAATTTCTGCAGAGGAAACAACAACAACGGGAGTGGAGCCAAGGTAGAGGTGAATCAAGGGTCCATAACGATTCGAGAGCTTCTGAAAAGATCTGTGAAGTGGTGGTTTTAACAAGTGGAAGTGTCCAATAACTGGTAGAGCCAAAGGACTAGGTGGAAGGCGAAATTTTGAAGCTTTGAATATGGCTTGGAGCAGTTTTAGTGAGGCTAGGAAAATAAGGAATATTGGTATGTATCCTTGAACATCATCCATTGTCTTCATGGTGCATGTGATTGAATGAAGAACATTTATAGAGAGTAATTTGTTATGTTTTTTTTGATGAAGTTTATGTGAGGAGTTAATGATGTAGCTAGGTTTCTTGGTTGGAGAAGGCATTATTTGTTTAAGAGTTCAGACAAATGCACTCAACTTCTGATGTCTTGTCTTTTTGTGAACTACGAAGAATTGGAGATTCTTGTGGCGTGACATAGCTTCGGCATAAACTAATGCCGGAAGCAATTTAATTATAAACAAAGCTAATTATTTTGGTGGAGGTTGTACTGCAACTTTTATTACCAAGAATCTCTGTTCTGCTGCTTACAGCGTTAAGTTGTTGGATATTGCTTCAACCAGAGTGAAATACAAAGTTACAATTATAAGGATTAAAATATTCATAGAAACTTGTAAAAATACTAGTTTTAATCTATTATCTTATCAGTTATATATATATGATCACGTTATAATATATAAGTTTTACTTATTTTAAGACTGTCTTAACCCAGAAGGATGGAATTGGATGTAATTTATCTAGGTTTTGTTATAATGTTGTTTAATTATATTATCCTTAATTTTTTTATTATTTGAACAATTATATAAATTTTGGTTTTTATTTATTATTTTTTAAATAATATTTGATGAAATAAATAAATATAATTATACTGTTAAAAATTTACAATAAATATATAAAATAAGTTAAAAAATAATATCTATATGAGTCAACCTACTTTATTTATCTATAATAAATCATGTTGAATTACAAAAATTTTAACTCATTGAAAAATAAATTAAGATAACTCATATTTAAATTATGAGCCACTTTTACACCCTAATTTTCTCACAATTTTCTTAAATAAATTACTTGCAACAATAACTTGTGGAGACTCTAATTTTAAAAGGCTTAAAGGGTTATATCATTGAAGTGAAAAGGGATAATTCTCTTATCCCTTCTGGTATTCCCCAATATCAGGTTCGTTAGATGCGTTACCCTCTCTATTCTTTCGCTTTCATTTTACATTAAATACTCCTTTTGCCTGCAGAGGATTAACATCATTGTGATTTTAAGGTTCTTGTCTCTTTCAGTTTTCATTATTAACTTTTTTTTTTTAATTGTCCAAAGTCATTGCAAGCAATTGAAGTCATCATGCATAAATAAGTTTTGGAAAATATTTATATGATTTACCAAAAGCTCAAATAATTGGGAAATGTTTTGTTATTAATTCTAGTCAAACCATTTTTGCATTTATTTATATTTTACATTCCTTTCTCCATCAATTTGAAAAGTCAACTTCAGTTCCACTACATAAACCTTGAAATAAAAAGGATTTTCTTTCCTGGGTAAGGAAGAAATTTAACATTGGATTTATTTCGATTAAGTGTTATAACAAAGTTATTTTTCAATCCATGTAAGTCAAAATTTTCTATCCCAAAATTATTTATTAGCTTACATACATTAATAAGTGTTTTCTTCACTAGTGTGGACTTTTTTCCGTGAATTTTAGTTAGATTTTTAAGTTAATGTCTTTTATAGAATTTTTTTTTCGATATCTACTATAATTACTTTGGATGAATGTTTTTTTTTTGTCTAAAATTGTAGAGTTTTTTTTTTTCTAATGTTAGAGAAACTTTTCTTTATAGCTGACTATAATTACTTTTTGAAAAATGATTTGTTGATATTCACTTGACAACTAATTTTAATAATAAAATATTATATTAAAATAATAATAATAATAATAATAATATATAAATAAAATGTTATAACAGAATAATATTTTATAAAATTTAAGTTTGAAATTAAAGAAAAAATCGATGGTGTGAAAATATCGTTAGTCTTACCTTTTATCAATATAATTCGTAATTCAGGAAGGATTTTCAATTGACACCATAAATAAATAAAAATGACTTAAAATAACAACCAATGACCTAATATATATATATATATATATATATATATATATATATATATATATATATGCGCGTGTACGTGTGTGAGAGAGAGTAAATGTGGTTTCCATCAATTATATCAATCCGAAAATCTAAATATGGCCTCTCATTAAATGATTTGTTTTTGCTGATAAAGAAAACTCAGAAAATCATTTTCAACCTCAATTCAAAAATATTAATAATGGTTTTTGACAGCAAAAATAACTTCAAATAAAAAATTCATTAATAGTATTTTAAAATTTTTAAACATAATTTAATATTAATCTTTAGTGTTAATTTAAATATCATCTAAAATAACTAAAATTCAATAAATTTATATTATTTTATTCAAATAAATTATTTAGTAAAAACAATTGAATTTAATATATTTAAATATTTAAATTTCTTTATCCAAACAATTTTTCTCAAAGAAAACACTTGAACATTTTGTAGTTAATCACACTAAATTAGACAACGGTTATATAGATATGGCCTTAATATATAATAAACAACATTTCAACATTTTTATAAATGTTATATAAATATTATGAAAGTCTATGATTACATAACTTTTGTTTTAAACTATGTGGAAAAAACTAGTATAAGTATGGTATAAAAATAGAGGTGAGGTCTAAAATCAACTTGAAAAACTATTGTCTATTATAAGGATTTTAAACAACAATTTTAAAAGTATTGTTGTACTAAAAACCATTATCTATTACCTATAACTACACTCACCTATACCATACTTAAAAAATTGTAATATAATCTTTAAACCACGGTCTTTATAATTTAAATCATAATTTTATGATGTTGTCTAAAGTAATTTTTGTTAAAGGGAAATCATTTAAGCACTTTTTTTTCACAAGTTGGATTTTTCAGAAAGATCGACTTCTGATAGATTCCAATACTTCTGAATTTTTAAAAAACAAATTTCGGTAAGTTAATAAAAAGAAGTTTGTTAAAATGATTTTAAGATAATTATTGCAAAAATTAACGAAACAGAACTCTGTACCCTCTGCATTCTTCCACCATAAACAGAACTCAAGCTATTTTTTGGATTCCAGCGTTTCATACAAAAATGATTCTAACCATTTTTAATTAGTGGAAAGCGCTGATCAAAATTTTTATCACTTCATCCTAAAAATAAAAAATTATTGGCTGATTTAATTAAATTTATTAACCAACTAATCACTTGACACAATTTTAATATTTTTTCTCAGTTTTGTCATGATATATTCAAAGTTAAACTTATTAGAAATTAATTAGTCGTAGGTTGGTGAAATCACCTCATGGCTACTAATAACCACAACCTAAAAAACATAACTAAAAAATAAATATGATGGGCTACCTTCAAAAGTGTTTATAATTTTATTTTTTTAAAAGTTGTATTGATCTTACAATGGCTACCTTAATTAATATTTAGTTCTTGGTGGTCCATGGCATAAGTAGGTGATATTTGATCTTCCCTGTCCTCTAGTGTATGTATTATTGCTATCATTAACATTGCCCCATTTTATTCTTCTATGTACACTTGTTTCCATCATTCAAAATCAAACATTTCATACAGCAAAATAACAAACTACACAACAATCAACATTCCATGACAACTTTGCTTACAAAAAAAGTTAAAAGGGTGTTCACGCACAAACATAGAACTGAACATTTTTTAAAAGTTTGTCCTAGGTTAAACTAAAAATTTAAAGAAACTAAACTACATGACAAAAATAATATGATCCTTTTTTTTTTCATAAAATTGAAGTTGAATTTGTAAATATGGATCGTTTGATTTTTTTGTTTAAACAGGATGAAGTCGTCAGGAGTGAGAAGACATCAAAACTGAAGTTGTCATGATAAAGGCCGATTTCCTTTTTTTTTTTTTTAAAAACCAAAGTCGTCATGAGTCATGACAGTTTTAGTGTATCAGAGAAGTGAAGTCGTCAAGACTCATATCAGTTTCAGTGTATCAGAAACGTGAAATCGTCATTACTCATGATGACTTTACTTTTTCAAAAAAATAAAAAAAGAAAACCGATATGTATTATAACAACTTCACCTGTAAAACCGTTGATTTTTTATGACTTTATCGTGTTTTACAAAAAATAAAAATAAACTGATCCATATTTACAATTTCCACTTTAAACCAATCTCCAAATACATAAAAGTCTTAGACACCATTACAAACTTTTGACATCTCAATTATACTAAATGATATTTCAAATTTTATCGAAATTTAGTTGTTAAAAATTAGTTTTCATCGATACTTGATATCATCTTATTTTCTTAATCTTCTTTTTGGTGCAGATGTTTAGGAAAAAGTTGATCTTAACATACCCTTAAACCAAAGGAGGAAACCTAACGACAGGAACACATAGCAAGGGATGTGCCCTAGGAAGAGCCATTCCAGGTCCCTCTTCCATGTCAACCACTCCTTTCCCATCTTCACCAACCTTCCATTCAAAACACTGAATCATTGCAGCCAGTGTTGTGGGAATGATCTGCAAAGCCAGTGAAGCACCAGGGCAGCTTCTTCTCCCAGCTCCAAAGGACAAAAGTTCAAAATGCTGTCCCTTCAGATCCAAAGGGATTCGTCCCTCTTCATCAAGGAACCTCTCTGGCTTAAACTCAAGTGGGTTTTCCCAGTACTTTGGATCCCTACCAATGGCCCAAACATTCACAAACACAGTGGTTTTTGCAGGAATCTCATACCCTTTAACATTACAATCTTCAGTGCATTGCCTCACTATCAAAGGTCCTGTGGGGTGAAGCCTCATTGTTTCCTTCACTATGGATTGAACATAAGGAAGGTTAGGGATATCTGATTCCTCCACCAATCTCTTCTTACCAACCACTGATTCAATCTCTTCCCTTGCTTTTACCATCATTTCTGGATGGTTGATTAGCTCAGCCAAACCCCATTCTATTGTAGTGGCTGATGTCTCAGTTCCAGCACCAAACATATTCTGCAGATTACATAACCAAAAAACTTATGGTAAGCATTTTTTTTCTTGAATGAAAACACTAAAGGGAATATTGCTAATTGCTAATCGCTAATTATACCATAATGAAGGCCTTGATATTTTCTCTGGTTAATCTAATCTCTGAATGTTCATCAGCATAGATATCAAGCAGAATATCAAGTAAATCCTTCACTGTTTCATCTCCATCACCACTCTTGTTTCTTCTTGCATCTTCGTGTTCCTTTATGATCTTCTCCATTATGGCATCATACCTACTTCGAACACTCTCAAGCTTTTTACCAAACCCCTGCAAATCCAGCTTCTTAACAAACCACAACATGTCTCCCAAGTTGAACTTCCCACCAAGCACAGTCATCTCTTTCACGAGCTGAATCAACTGGTGCCCTTCTCCTTCAACATCATCACAGCACCTTCTTCTCAAAGCCATTCTGGTGATTATGTTATTGGTGAGCATGGCTAGCTCCTTGCCCACGTTCACGTCCTCTCTCGAACCAGCCTTTTGCATGATGGTGTTCAAGAACAGCCTTGTCTCCTGAGCTCTGATGGGAAGGTGGTGGCGAAGCATGCGGCTTCCGAGGAGTTCAGTCATGCAAACCCTTTTCATGAACCTCCAATAAGGTCCATAGGGTGCCAGCACAAAATCTGAAGAACCGTATGTGATGTAGTCCAAGTTTGTTCTTTTGGGTCGGTTTAGGAAGCATGATTCGTTGGTTTTGAGGCACTGAGTTGCCATTTCGGGCGATGAAACAAGAACACAGGGGTTGGAACCAAAGACGAGGTAGACCAGAGGGCCATGGCGTGAGGAGATGGCGTGAAATGCTTGGTGGGGGAGGTTGGTGAGGAGGTGGAGGTGTCCTAATACAGGGAGGGGTGTAGGACTTGGTGGTAGGCGTGCCCTCATACCAACCTTCCTGAGGATTACACGTAACAAGAAGATTGAGGCTAGCCACAAGAGAAGCAACACAAAATACTCACCACAATCAGCCATGGATGTTGGAAAACAGTTTCAATTATGAACAACACAACTAAGTTTATCATTCTTATATGGTGGCCACCAAGCCATCAAAATGATAAAAATATATTTTACATATTAATGATTCATTTGTCACCAAATTCTTTCACAAATTTGGAATTCTATTTTCAACTAAAAGAATAGTTTATAGTACGTAAGTAAGTATAAATTTTATAAGTCCGTGCAAATCTTAATTCACAAATTATTTTTATAGGATTGACTTTCACTTAAAGTTTACTTTTAACACAATATCAAAATTCTTTTTATTCTTTTTATAATTTTGTTATTTTTTTAATATATGTATATATATAATTTTAATTTAATAATTAATTTCTCTAATTACATAAGAAAATTATTTTTTTAAATGTTAAATCACTTTGTTATAATCAATTATTAATTTAACTATAATTTCATTTTAATTTAAAAATAGAATGTTCTCAAGTTGAGTTAAAAGGTATTGGAAGATTAGAAATATCAACTCGTTAATCAGGTTTACCAAAATTCCATCCACTTCTTTTTCACCTCTAATTATTATCAGAATATATAAGTACTTACAAAATGTATAAATTTATCTATTTACTTGGTATTAGTTCAATATGTCTTAATTTTGAGTGTCAATTCTCTAGTTGTTATTTGGTGTTGTCCTCTCCTCAACATTAAAAATACATTGTGTTGATACTTTACATATTTTTCTAATATATTTTAAAACATCAAAATTAGTGGTAAATGGTAATCCGTGTATCAGGAAGACACAATAAAGGAACAACACAGAAAAATCTAATAGAACATTCAAATTCCTTAATTTTGATGAAAAATTTCGACATAAAATATAAATACGGATAATACAAAATTTCGACAATTGAACATTTTTCTTCACCACATTTTTATTTTTATTTTATTCATTTCAGTAATTATTAGTGTGTACTAATTTTAAATACTTGTATAACATTTTTATTATAGTTTTTTTTTAACTTATGAATAAAATTAAAACTATAACATTTGATTATTACAATATACTCTTACTTTATTAGATAACGAGTAAAATTGTAATTGCAAAATATAATTTAATAATTAAAATATTATGCTAAAATGCATAAAATATATGTAACACATTGTAAAGATAAAAATATTAATTTATTTCTTTAGTATAAAATTATACTCTTTGTATACTTTAGATAAATAGTTATATCAGTTTTTACTTTTAAGGAAATTGTTTTTCATTTTAGATATTCTTCTTACAGCAAAGTAATTTATCACCATATTTAAATTACATTTAATAAATTAAAGTTGATTTTCTAAACTCAAAAGGAATGACAAATAGTTTCCTTATTTGAGTAAAGATTATATATTTTTATAATGGGTTAAATATGTTTTTGGTCCCTCAAGTTTTAGTGAAAATTGGAATTGGTTCCTCTTCAAAACTTTTGACCAATTTAGTCCTTCATCTTTAGAAACGTGTGGATTTAGTCCTTTTAACCAGATTTTGTTAAGTTTATCTAACGTTTCAAGCGCATCTCATGATAGTATTTGAATTGTTTAAACTGTTTGACCCATCTTCGCTTAAATGCTAACTCAAATATTATCATAAAACGCGTTTAAAACTTCAATAAACTTAACAAATTTTGATTAAAAGGACTAAATCCACGCATTTCTGAGAATGAAGGACTAAATTGGTCAAAAGTTTCGATGAGGGACTAATTCCAAATTTCACTGAAACTTGAGGGACCAAAAACATATTTAACAATTTTATAATTAACTAAAAATATTTATTGAAATTTTAATACTTTTAACCTTTATATATATATATATATATATATATATATATATATATATATATATATATATATATATATTATATTAAGTATTTAACATAGGTCTAATTGTTAGCTTTTAATTGTCATACATATTATTATGAAATTTTAGCTTAAACATAAATGATAAGAGAAAACATGAGACTATTTTATAATTGTATTAGTTACTTACTTTTGTATTAAAAACCTTAATTATTTTATATCATAAATAACAAATGTTAAAGAAACGACTTTTTTTCCTCTTGTAAAAATTAGTTAATTAAAGAGCTCAGTTTTAAATATCAAAACTCGATTATTATTATTATCTACACTCATTAATTATTTTAAAAATATTTAAAAAAAAATTATAATCACTGAGAAACGTAATGCTACTATAACCAATTGACTTTACGAATAATAAATTGGTTACAATTGATACGCATCATACCACTAGAATATAAAATTTCATTTTCGTTAGACAAAATGTATATAATAATCATTTGTTGAGAGTTTACACATGAACCTTTGTTTTTTTTTTCTTTTTTGTGGTGAAACATATTTTAACCAAACAAATAATTGCTAGAACACAACACGCAAAAAATAAGGATTTTCTTCTAGGAAAGTTTGTTAAATAAAATTTAAGTGGTTCATACATCAAATCGAACATTACATGCGATAAGATTAAATATAATAGGATGAAAGTGAATTATATACATATTATATGATATATATGAGTATATACTACACTTTCGATAAGGTAAATATAATATTAGAATCCGTGTTTTTATAATTTCTTCCTTCTTGATTTGTTGCTAAATAAATACCATGAGTGGTCCTATAAATTAATTATAATACACTATAATGAGTTAAAATATTAAAATCCGTACATTTTGTAATTTTTACCTTCTTGGTTTCTTGTTAGATGAATATACTTGGGGTGGTCCTATACTAGATTGTCGTTTTGGGTTACTTCCAAGCGGCGTGTACTCCTTTTTCCCTACACTATAAATAAATAATTTTCATTTACATATTTTACAATTTGAAATAAATAATTTTTTGTATTTTCCTTATCTCTTTTCTCCCACACAAACATTTTGAATAAGGATAGAAAAAATAATAACATTTTACTGATGACTGATTTCATTAAAAATTTGTATTGAAAATAATGTGAGTTCTGTTTCACATAATTGTAACAACTATTCTTTATCACTATAAGATTTACAAGTAAAAACGCCATAAATCCAAACTACATCATGAACACTTATCACATACAAGTAAGTGACTAAAATTTTAATTGCTTTTGCTATAAGCAGAGAGTGACAGTACTATACTTTCTATGAATGAACACAAGATTGAAAAGTTTCACTCATTCGATAGGTGAAAATCAAGTTTCTAACACGAGTTTTGTTTCACTTTAACACTCCTATGTACCTATCTATGTTCATCACTACTCATTCATCTACATGTTTATTATATCTCTTATCCATACTAAAATCAACCCTCAGATAAATTTGCAAGAAAATTCTGAACACGGCATCAAGACCGTATTGAAATATGGCTACCAAAGTGAAAATAAAATCGTATATACAAACAAAAAATAAGAATAGAATATTACACCTACTAATAATCAAGAACCGCAGCGTCTTTCTTTGGGATCTCTTTTTTGCGTTGATCTCTGTAAGATCTTTGCAGGTAATTCTGAGAAGAACCAAAAGTACTTAGAAAGAAAAAGATACTACACATCTTTTGTCTTTCATCGCTATTTGTAAGCAACCGAAACATGAAAATGTAACTGCAAAGCTTATAGAATTTCACAAGAATTATAGTGTAAGTTGATCCCTTCCTATAATTAATAAATATCTCACATCAAAGACAACATTAATACTAAAAATTTCAACTACAGGCCAAAAACAACTGCATCCAGCTAGTTATACAGTTTGCATTCCTCTGTCCGAACTGAACCATCCCTTCAAAACCGGGGATCTGTATTAACAAATTGAAATCCTAAAGCTGTAAAAGACCAAAACAGAAGAAAAACTGCATGCTTGTAATCAACAAGCACAGTGATAAATAAATATAGACTACATTTTGCTGATTGGATGACCAATAAAAGTATCTGCCCTCTCTACAAACGCCACATGTAGGCGGAGTCAGGGGGAGCAATATGCTCCCAAGAAGAGTGGAAACAAGCGTAACCTAAGACTATCCACAGCAGCCACCCTTTTTTTCACCAGCATTAATGTCTTGGTTGGGAACAATTATCTTGGTTCCCTTCAGAAGCCCTGAACTGCCATGTGGATCAGCATCATCATTGGCAGTTAGTGTTTTCTTGCTTATAAGTCTGTATATCTCAGTTAGAATGGTGAGAAAGGCAGTTTCCACATTAGTGGACTCAAGTGCTGATGTCTCCATAAAGAATAGGTTCTCTCTTTGAGCAAACTCCTCGGCATCTTCAGTTGGCACTGCTCTAAGAGTTCCAAGATCACATTTGTTGCCAATTAGCATCACAACAATATTTTTGTCTGCATGGCCTCTCAGTTCCTCTAACCACTTTGCCATGTTATCAAATGATTGACGCTTAGTCATGTCATAAACTAACATTGCTCCAACAGCACCGCGATAATATGCACTAGTAACTGCCCTGTACCTGAGAGAAGAAAGAAGAGATTCTAAGTTGCCCAAAAAAAAGCCTCAAACTCTAAAATAAAATGCAGAAAACAATTCAAGTTGTAACCAAGATGCAGACCAAGCTAAAGCAGAGAGCATATATATAACATAATTAGAATACCCTTGCACGCAGAAACAGCGACCTCAACAATTCAGCAGCCTCAAACTTGTTGTTTAGGAAATCACCACCTGCATTTTTTTTTCGTATTTCATAATTTGGCACCCCATCCTTATATTTTATCGCAATCAACAACAGTGATTCCACACTTCACTAAAGTACATCTAATGATCCAAACTTTACAGGAGCTAAACCCAAATAAGACATAAAATGAGTTTAATTTTCATGCACATGTAAATAATTTTTTAATTGTCAACTGATCATAAATCGTTTTAAGTATGACTTTTAAAGTAATCTATCATTATATAAAAATCCTACCTTCATTATTTTTTAACTGGCATATCACTTGTTGATGTACTAAACACCCACTTAATTTCATCCTCTCTTCCTCTCTCCTTTATTTTCCCTCTATGTAGGTCACCATGCATGGGTCCAGGCCTAGTTTATTATAAAATTCAACAAACTTATCATTCATAACCATCTACCTTGTTAGATGAGTCACAAAAACCTTTACATTATTAATACATTCCAATTAAACTCAAACATTACATCAATTTTCAGTAACCACATGCAAATCTTGGTCACAAAATCCTCTAATTCAAAACAATCAAAACTAAATTTGCCGTCTGAACATCAAATGCACTTCCCTTTCCTTTTCCACTTGGTCCCCTTCCCCCTACATTATAAGGTCCTCCCAGACTCGACCACAACCAAAACAATTCAATTCGACCATTAAACAAACCAAATTAGCTCCAACACTTTCGTCTGTTTTCAAATACACTATGATCACGTGAATATGCATTTAATTCCTACCTCCGAGTTTGATTAGTTTGTGACTAAGTAAACTTGAGAAAACTCTGGGATAAGACAAAAGTTATATAAACTACTGATCTCTAGCAAAGTTCAAAACATTTCCAATACTGCAAATCATCTAAACCACACAAGAAACATGTTATTACATTAATAAACAACAACAGAAACGAAAACGACATTCCAGCATGCAAAACGACACGCAATTTCTAAATTGAATGTTCCACAGTACAACGAAGCAGACGGATGAGAACGATTATAGGTGCGTTTGGAAGGTCTCTTCTAAATTATTGTTATTGAATTTATGAGAAGCAAAACGACAGGCAAAGGAAAGCGAAGCGCGGAAGGAGGAGAGAATGGACCTTTCTTGGCCCGCGGTGTCCCATATTTGAGCCTTGACGGTTTTGTTATCGATGATGAGCGTTTTGGTCTGAAACTCGACGCCGATGGTGGCTTTTGAATCGGCGCTGAATTGGTTTCTGGCGAAGCGCGCTAGGAGCTGGGTCTTGCCGACGGCGGAGTCACCGATCAATACGACTTTGAAGACGTAATCGATCTTCTGGCTGAAATCGCCGTACAGGTTCGACATCCCGCGGAAATGAGACTGTGATGGTTACGCGAGACGGAGGGTGCCGTTGGCGACGGCGTCTTTTAGATGAAGCATTGCGAAAAGCTGTTGTTGGGATCGCGGAGGGGGGAAGGCATGATCGTCGTGATCATCATGATCATCACATGTTGGTGATAGGAAGAAGGAGGGAAAACGCGGTCGTTTTGGTTGTTGCGTTGACAGAAACAGAGGCGTGAGAACGAAGGAAAGAGGTGGTGGCCGTTTGGGGTGAGGAAATGGGAGAATTGGTAGAAAAAAAATTAATATATTACAACTTTTTTTTAATTATTTACTTTTATATTTATGAATAGTGTTTTTGTAAATTGTAATATTATGTAAAATATATATATATAAGTAAAATTAAATTTAAATATTTAGAAACATATTCAAATAATTATATAAAAGTCCTTAGTTATATTTTAATGGCTTAAATACCTTTTTGGTCCTCATTCTCGTAGTGTTTGTTGCGGATGTTCCTCATTTTGACAGAATGTTTAAAATGGTCATCAATTTTATCCAATGTTTAAAATGGTCCTTATTTTTGCAATTCGTGTTTTATTTGGTCTTTTTCTGTAACGCCGTCTAAATCATTAACGGAGCAATGTACATGTGGCACAGTTTGTATTAGGGTGTGTTACGTGTACTATACTGTATAGGTGTGGTAATTAGATATTTGGGGATAAAGAAGTGAGTTAGGATTTTGGTAAGGAATATTTGGACAGTTGGTGAGTTTTGACAATCTTGTTCCTCCATTTCCAATTGGTGTTGCTGCAATCTTCTTCTTCCTGCAATCCCATTATATAGGTATGTTACGGTCCCAATCTTCGTGCACTGTTGGTGGTTAAACGAAAAATGGATTAACCCCGAGTTGTAGCTGCGGAGAGATGACAGCTTTGAGGATGACAAGAACTCCAAAGAATATTGGTAGAAAATCTTTTTTTATTTTTGTATTAATAATAAATTGGTTTTAATTTTTGGTTGATTGATTTACAGAGTGGTGGTTCCAATAATATGGGCTGCAACTTTTTCAAATGGTGGTGTTATGAAAAAGATGTCATCATCATGACATAAATGAGGCAAATTAATGATTTGGAGAAGTTATTGAAGGTTGCTGAGAAGAGGCTGCAATTAGTAATAGGGTTCACTTGTATTTTTATTGTATTATTCGTACTGTTATTGTGTTATTGTATGTAATCTTTTAAAGTCCAATCTATTTTGTACTATTGTTAAATGAAGAAATGAATTAGTTTGATTATGTTGATATTAGTCCCAACATGTTCAAAATGACATCTTAATCTGAGCATTGAAGTAAGTGATATTGATATAAGCTTTGGAAAAATTAAATTAATCTAAGATCTAAGTCGGGAAGAAGTTAAATTCATAACGTTAATTCATCCTCATCAAAATGCACTACATCAACTAAATTTAAGAAAAAGTCAAAATGCAGTACATCAATAATAAAGATGTACAGTGCTCTGTTAATGATTTAAACGGCGTTACACAGAAAGACCAAATAAAACATGAATTGCGAAAATGAGAATCATTTTAAACATTCGGTAAAAATGATGACCATTTTAAATATTCTGTCAAAAAGAGGACCATCCGCAACAAACACTACAAAAATGAGAATCAAAGAGGTATTTAAGCCTATTTTAATTTATCTTTGAAAATACTAATCTTAATTGAATTTACCACATTTGTTTCTTTCTTTGATCGATATAAAATGTATTTTAATAAATATTTTAGTATAATGTTTAAATGCAATATATTTTATTACAATTATTAGTAAGAAAGAAACGCTATTTTTTAGTTACATAAAATAATGGATGATTTATGATATATATATATATATATATATATATATAATATAATATAATATAATATGCTTTTACCATATGCTTTAGTATCCATTCTATACTCATTCATGTCTTTATTGTCATCCTCATTTAAATATAATATTTTATTAATCTTTAGTTTGATAGCTTGTTCTTTGTTAACCTCTCAGTTACATCTTTCTTCTCTTCTCTTTTAATTTAGTTTCTCTTACAACCATGAAGTTCACTCATATCTCCCAAAATATTTATTCTCTTATTACAGATTTGTTTATACAATTATCTTGTAGGTATGTTTAAAAATGTATTATTAATTTTATTGAATTAAATAGTTTAGGATTATGCTAATCAATAGCCTAAGGATATATTAAAATTATTTTATTATTTTAACTTTTATTTTTCTTATATAATATTTGTAAGTATTTTTGTCCTCTAAATAAAATAAAACTTAACTATTATTATCATTATTAAAGTTAAAATTCATTTAATGTCACGTGTATTATCAACTTTATACTTATTAATTATACCTTAATCAATGTCCTAAAAATATTAGTTAACATTCTTTAATAATCGATAACATTTGATTATTTTTCTCCATGCAATTCCCTCCCAGTGACGTTATATAATTTTTATTAGTAAAATAAATTTCTCATTATTAGAACTTAGGAAAAGAAAGTAAAGAAACATTTTAAATATTTAAATAATTACAAACTTGATTATTTGTTTTTTATTTTTTTGCATTTTTTACAAAATATTTTTTAACTTCATCATATTTGTTTAATTAACACAAGTGAAATTACTCAACCTTTACAAAATTAATAGATAAAATTAATAGATGTTTTGATTGTCATGCAATTTTAGTTAAAAAAATTGTTTAACATTAGTTATAATTATTTAACTTTTTATTCAGTTATTATTTGGTATTCTAATTTGATATTTTTACCCTTATATATAATTTTTAATATTTCACAATAAAAAAAAATATATTTTCTTTTGACATTTGAATATTAATATTATGTTTCATCTGTGATTTTTAGTTTTTTAATAAAAATTATTTAATTCACGGTGAGATAACAAAAAAGTCCATTCATGAAAAGTATATTAATGACTCGGTAGAGTTAAGGGTTAGACAAAAAAATTTATATCCATTAAGTATGAAAATGGAATGTGGATAAACTTTTACTAGAAGGATGAGAATGATATTAGGAAAGGATAATGATAAGTTGAAAATCAAATTTTGACAACTTCCTCTTACAACTTGAGATGTCATATTCTAATTGGTTTAAAAATATAGAAACATGAAAAAATAGAAAATGAGAGACCACTTAAAATTTAATACATCTAATTATAAAAAAAATTGTCAAAATTTAGTTATTAAAATTTAATTGTTAAAAAATCATTTTCCGTTAAGAAACTCATCCGAGTCTCGATGTCATCCGAGTTATCATTCGAGTTGTAATCTCAATTGTCATCACAACACAAGTGTAGCATCTAACTATTTTAATTGTTCCTATGCTCTTCTTCCAAAACCTATTGGACACCAACACCACTAATTAAATTTATTATTGAAGCGAGGATTTTGCAACTACATATTAGTTACAATTTTCTATTTTAAAACATAACGATCTAAGTTACATAATTTTATTATGACTTAACTCATTTAACTTGTATTACGAAAATCATTAATGTATCGCATGTAACAATATCTCTTCAACAATTATTTTTTTTTAAATCAAAGTTCTAATTTTTAGTTGTAAATCAATCACTTCTCACTAAACCAAAATTATAACCGAAAATCAGGATGTAATTCTTCTTCCTTAAAGAATTAACTTCACAATTCAATTATAATTTAACTCATTCAACCTACATAGCAGACAATTAATATGACCTAGGGCAAAACTCACTCCCACCAACCCACATTAATGACCCTTAGCACATCAGTCTATACCTTGGTGGACCACAATTTTCAAATCCCAAACACCACTTTCCAACTCCTACCTATTACAACTACTAGACCAACAATTACTACAACACTATAATATCACCAACAAAACATATTCTCCATAATCAAATACTTCATTCAACCCCATACTAAAAACATCACTTATTGCACACTCCTCTCCAACCACAACAATCCCACACCCCCACCATCAACCCAACATTCTGAACTAAGTTGGTCATGAAGTGAAGGATATTGTTAGAAGACCAAACAAACACAAATAAACTTACCAAAAATTTATTAAAAGTAAGGGAAGAAATACAATAAATAATCAATATTTTTTATGAAAAAGGGGTGAAAGAGAGAAAAATGAGTGAGTATTGTTAAGAATCCAAGTGTAAGTCTAAGTTTCACATTGATTAGAAATGAAAAAACAGAATATTATATAAGAATAAAGACTCATAAATTCATTTTCTTTAAGATTTTAGATTGAGAATGATGTTAATTTCTTATGTAGTGAGACTCAGATCTCATTGGTTTTGTATCTTCCCAAAGAAACTCCTCTTTAAAAACCTAACAAGTATGACCCACAATATACATTTTTGCAAACTGTTTACTGTTCCCTGTTTTTCATCCTAAAATATGCAGAACAGTTTTAGCAGTAATATTCACCACAATGATTTTTTGTTTCATTGATCAATAATTGATATTAATCAGAAGAAAATACTATTCCTTCACACTATCTCTCCAATTCAATAATTTCAATTCCCTTTCTTCTTCTTTTTTTTGGCCATATTATAAACGACAAGAGACGGCTAATTTTGTCGAGTAGGTCCAAACTGTCTTGGATATTTCAAGGAAAAAAACATAGAGAAACAGCCAAACACGACCATATAGGGAGAAAATTGAAGACAGAGTCGTGCAGGTAGTTGCAGTTGGTCATAAATGAAGGCGTGCGTCAATATTTTCTCTCTGGGTCTACATCAATAATCAGTGACACTTTCTGCAACTCATCTATTAAGGGCAAAACAATTGAAATGTTCTAAGTATATGCCATAACTATTCAATGATGGGGAAGCGCGACAAATACATTTAGTAACACTTTCACATTTCTGGAAAAACCAAAACCAAGAAAACAAGTACATTTACTGTACAAGGAAAACATTCATTAGAATTATTAAAAATATGCTATCTCATTTATTCACCCCGAATTTCAAACACCCTTTTGCTTAAAGAACTTAGATATACTGATGAAAAAAGCTTTATGCTTGGATTTGGTGTAACATATCTTATTTATACGGTGTGAAGTAGAAGATTTTGGTGAGAAAAACTAGACAGAAGAAAATCATTCTGAGTGGAAGGTTTTTCATTTTAAGTATTTTATACTATAATGCAAAATTATGAAAAAGATTGTATAATAAAAGTTTCTTTACACAATCATTTATATATTGCTTTCCATTTTTATATCATTCATCAAACATGAAAAGACAAGATACGCTACTTTTTTTATATTCCATTCTTTTCATCACTCGTGAAATATGTCAAGAGAATTTTCTCTCCCTCTTTTATCTTCTATTTCTATCAATTCAAATAACACATCTTTGTCGTCTTATTTCTACTCTATTTTTCATTTTTTTCTATTTTTGGTAATACCATCATCCTATATTATTTGGTAAAAGCACCAATAATCCAAGCCATCTTTGAACGCTTCATGAATCTGCCTTTTGCATGCTTGAACACTTGCAATTTGCCCGTTTATCAGCAAGAGTCTGCATGTGTATGAAAAATCAGTGCATGCATAACAGTAACATGATTTATTGCTTTTGAATTTGTAAATGTATGTTTTTGTATTTACCTTGAATTGTTTCTGAAGATCTTTAATGTATTCAACAGCTAAGTCCAACATGTCTGCTGTGTTGGTTTGCTGTCAAGAGAATGAAGAAGAGTGTTAACTTTTTTCAACCACAACTACAACATTGTAACATAAAATCGACACATTCATAAGTTAAATGTGCTTATGATCTTACCTTATCCATGTTTGGAACAAGCTCTTGTAATTTCCTCATTCTTTCACTGATCCGAGTTCTTCTCACCTGAAAACAAGACATGCACAACACCTCAGAACCATCTTTTGTTCAAATTATTACTTCATGAATTCAACACAGTCTACACAATATATGTCTTCTATGTCGTTTTGGTTCCAAAATAAGTTTAACTTTCTGATATCCTAATAAGGTTTTTACATGGTCGATTAATCAGAAATCATCAATTTATAAAAAGCTTCAACATTGTCTGTGCTTTCCAATTAAATTCAATTCGGAAAACAAAATCCTACCCTCTCGGCAATGCTACGAGGATGAGTAGCACAACCTCGCTTTGCTCTGATTTTACAAGGAACAGAATCAGGAAACTGAAGCAACTTCTCCATGGTAATCATCTCTGCTGAAGTTTTTGGTAAACTCAAGTGATGTGATAATATATTAACTTGGTTTCCTGGTTCTCCATTCTGAGCAAAACAATTTTTTGTATCAAAAAGAAGAAACAAAAGTGCAAGAGATGCAACCAGAAAATGAAGCAATTAAGCATTCTATAAACACCTGAACATCAGAAAAGATCTTTTCATTCTCACTTCTCCCTCTTTTCAAGCCACTGAGATTTTCTGACAGTTGTGGAGTCTCATTCCAAGAACCATAGGGGAATCCAGGGCCAAAATGTTGAGTATCATTGCCTCCATGACTAGTATTATCATCAGGGCTAGTTGTCTCAATGTCTTCACTCCCTATTTCAGAGATCTGAGACAAAATTCCCAGAGAAGAAGAATTTCTTGGTGAGAAGTTGATCTGATTCTTCAACCTGCTAATACATGGACTGAGTTCACCATTATTGTCATTCACCCCACCATAGTTTCCAACACCTTTCATGGTGACAAACCCTGCCGTTTACAGATTTATAACTTCTCATTAGCCATTATGAATGAATAGAATCGTAACCCTCAAAAAGAAATTTGTCATCAGAAAATAAGAAGCAGGATCAGTTATAATATACATGTGCTGTCAAAAAGATCTAGAATCTAGTCCCTCAGATTGATATTACTACAACAGTACATGCTTAAGTTTCCAATCCTGTGTCTCTAACTACACTAAGTGATAAAGTTGAAGTATAAGAGAGTTGAATAAATGTCTAACATGGGAAAAATTCAATCTGGGAAGAGTTTGAATACTAGGAACTGCATCTCCACTCACATATAGACAATGTATGTGGATCATCAGATCCTAAACAAACAAGAACTGTATAAAATGTATTTCCCAGAATCATTGCTTTCTATTTTCATAGACCAGAATATCTATTCTTCAAAGTGTTGTTAATGCAACTCAGTATGGAATTTCATTATTCCTCTTAAAAGTTCCATAGTAACAGAATTGGAAATGAATGTTTTTTTTTTCTTTCAGAAACATGAGTATAAACATTAACTAATCTACTCCAGTTTTCATTATCTGTTTCCATTTTCCCCTTTTTCTTTACAAAGCAGATCGAAAGTAAAGTAAAGGGGTGCTCAAAACAGGAAGTGAAAACAGAAGAAGTAAAGGGGCTCAAAATTTCCAAAAGAGTGGCCAACAAAAGAAAACATATAAAATGTCCAAAAAAGAATCTGACTTTTCGATTCTCATACACTAAAATCTCTAGGCATGTATGTGTAAGTGTCGTATCTATCAAGTACAATACAGCCAGCAACTAAAAAAATCATGTTATAAATTCTCTGTTCTATTTCACAACCAAGGACCAAACAGAACATCGAAAATTAAAGAAAAACAATACCATTTTGGAATGAAACATTGTTGTTGGAGAAAAGACCAGCAGGAGAGCTACTCTGCCTGAGAAGACTTGACCCGAAGCCCTTATTTGGAGCTTCATGATCCATTCCCATTGGACCCACCAAGCCATAAGACCCTTCCATAGAAGAACTGGAAGTAGCAGAAGAAGAACCGTGTCTGGGATAGTGAGGTGGTAACCCCACACCATACCCCTTATGCGAATTCATCGAACTGAAATCCTTAGAACCACACTTTTGGTTGGTGCTTTCTTCCAACTCGTGGAAGGTACTCGAAGCAGCAGTGTCAGCACCGTAGCCGACAAAAGGTGTGAGATTTGAAAAGAGCGAACTGGGTGCAGAGCGAAAACGAAGCAACCCAGAAGAGGGTTGGTTGTGATGGAGATGAAGCTGGTAATCCTGATGATGATGATGATGGGTATGGGAATCCATTGTTGAACAATTATATAATAAGAAGTGACCGTAAAAAGATAAAAAAAAAGAAAAAAAGAAAACAAAGGTAAAGTCAGAGTGGAATGAGAAGCTGGGGAATCATTGTTGAAAAGACTGGTTCCTTTTTATCCTAAGAGGGAAAAAATTCTGAGAATTTTTTTTTGTTTTTTGGTGTGTGTTTTCAGCTTAGGGACTAAGCTGGAGTGGGATAAGATCTTGTAGTTGAAGGAAGCAAGGAAAGAGATGAGTTTGCACACAGTTCGAGGGAGAGAGATCCGGTGAAAGGGACCGGTTTGGGTGAGAGAGAGAGAGAGAAAGAGAGATAGGGATAAACAAAAGTTGTGTTACGAGCAGGTTTCAGATTTGCTTTTGAAAGAAGTGAAAACAAGGAAGATCTAATGAATGAAGAAAGAGAAAGAGAAAGTGAGTAAGGGAGGCAACATATTTATCTTGAATGTGGTGTTGAGTTTGGCCAATAGAAAGTACAAAAACCATCAATCACTGTCCTTCCTCTATTTATTTATTGGACTATATGCTTAATTAAGACATGTTAAAAGATAAATTTTTATGTTAGATTAGATCTCTTAAATATTTCTAATTTTATTTTGTTATTTTAAAAATAAATTAATATAATTTCTTTTGTTAAATATGTATTTTCTTTCTTAACTGAAAATTAGAATTATTTACACTTAATTTAGTCATCAAATCTTAATAGCGTATTTGAATTTAGTTTTTTAATTAAATTTTATTAAATTTACTTGATATGACAATTTTTATTTGAATTTAATTTTTTAATTAAATTTTATTAAATTTATACATTTAATATGAGAGAAATTATATAAATAATTTAAATATTATCATAAAATATATTTAACATATTAAATAAATTTAACAAGTTTTTGTTATACAAATTAAATTAAAATATAAAGTTTAAAAAAATTATTTTTTACTGCAAAATTAAGAGAAAAAATAGATTTAATTTTATTTCTTTATTATATTAAACAAATATTATTAAAATTCATGAAAAAAGAGACCGCATGTTTTTCTATATTTAAAAAATAATAATAATAGTAATTGCATAACAATAATTACAGCGAATAAATTGCAGCATATGATTGCTTTTACTTGAGTAGTTTATATTGATTTTTTTAGTAATAGTTTAATATAAATAATTGAAATTCATTCTTTTTTTCCTTTCCTATAAATTTAAAACATATTTAATAGAAACGTTAAGATGAAATATTTCAATAATTCTAGAAAATTGAAATACATTGTATTTGAAATTTTTGTAATTGAATTCTTTTCATTTTCTAAATAATCTGTTTAAATAAAGTAATTGAAATATCTTACATTTCAATCTCTTGTTTTGATAAAATAATTGAATTTCTCTTATGAGATAAAATTTTATTTTAATAATATTTATTTAATATATTTGAAATTAAATTTAACAAATATAATTGTAACCTTAAAATATTTAAATTCAACCAAATTTCGATCGAGCTGACTCGACCAAATTTGGTCAAATTTTGGCTGATGTAATCACAGTTCAATTTGGCCAAATTTGGCTGATGCAATCACAGTTCAATTTGGCCAAATTTAGGTCGGAGCCAACTCAGTCACATTCCGCCAAATTTCGGCCGGTGCAGACTAGGCCAGATTTTTCCAAATTTCGGTCGAGGTCAACTCGGTCAAATTTGGATGAATTTCAAAATTTGAACGGCCCGGTCTGTCTAGGTTGTCGGGATTGTCTGGTTCATCAGGCCCCCAACTCGTTTGAGTCATCGAGCCTACCTGACTTGTCTTTATTGTTGGGTTCGCCCGACTTGTTTGGGTTGTTGGGCCTGCCTGGCTAGTTTTGGTAGTTGGACCTGTCCAGCCCGTCTGTGTCGTCGTGCCTGCTTGGTTTGTCTAAATCATCTGGTCGGTCCAACCCATATGGGTCATTAACCCAGCCCGACCTGTCTAGGTCATCTGGGTCGTATAGGCCCAATTGACATTTTGAATATTAAACAATGAGGAATTTCACAAATTATGAAATTTCAATTTCTTTTCTTTTTTAGTGAATTTCAAATTCTACTATTTTAGTAATTTGAAATATCTTCTTAAAATTCCTCAAATTCAATTTCCTTTTACTTTCCCCGTCCAAACAAGTTATTTTACTCCAAAGAAATTCAAATTCTCCAAATAAATAAATTACTCTCTTAAATTGCTTCATTCAAATACTCTTTTATTTTTATATATGGTATGTGATTTAAATTTACAGATAAATTTTCAACGATAAAAAATATTTTTTTTATGTTTACCCCAATTTATTAATAGAGAATATATTAATTTCTCTTAAGAAAAAAAAATTAAAACATGCAAATAAATAAAGCATTATAAGATGTAAAATCAAAATTTCTCTCTAAAAATAAAATTATAACTAAAAATTGTGATATTAACTTTTTAGAGAGATAAAAAATATTTACTGAAATTAAAATAAAATTTTATATTTTATAAAAACTAAAAATGATAAATTTAAATTTAAATTTATCCAGGGTAAATTTGGATAAAAATAAAAATTCATCAACTTTATATAAATAAAAAATATATTTAAATTATACATATATATATATATATATATATATATATATATATTAATAGTGACAAAGTTATTGAATTTGTTAGGATACTTATACGATGTTTATTGATTAGTGGAAATGTGAAAGCATGAATTTTATTTTATTTTTACAATTTTAACAAGGATTATGTTTGGCTAAGATGCAATTTGAGTACCTGTGGGTAGATTAACAAAATAAAGATCTCATCTCTCCTCTAAATTTTGGAATAGTTTATAAAATGTTTCAAAAACAAAAATAAAGCTTAGTTCAACTTATCACTAAAAATTAATTTAAAATGACTATTCAATTTTTAGAGAATTTGTTAAGAGCTTATATCTTAAAACAAATTGGAAGTTGGCATCAATTTATATCACTAATAAAATTTACTTATACTAATAATTTTTGTTTAAGCATAAAAATGACTCCATACAAGGATCTATACAGAAGAATATATAGAACTTAATTGCGTTGATATGAGAATGTAAATTCTTTAATTTTTGGTTCATAGATAATTCGATAAACAATTGATAAAATTAAAATAATCAAGAAACATATGAAAACTTCTGATATTAGGCAAACATGTTATTATGACAAACAAATGAAACCCCTTGAATTTGAAGAAGGGGAAAACATTTTCTTAAAAATTACACCTGTCACTATTAGGATCGGTAGAACTCTAAAATCTAAAAAACTTTTACTCAAATTCATTAGTCCTTATTAAATTTATAAACGGGTTGGTTTTCTTACATATCAAATTGTTTACTTTCAAACATTTCAAAACTTCATAATATTTTTAACCTATCACAATTTTGTATATATATTCATGAACATCTTCATTTATACAATTGATATGGTATAAATATGAGAAAATTATATGATGTATTTCATGTAAATATATTTATGAATATCTTCATTTATACAATTTACTTTATGTCATTTAATTTATCACTCATGGTCCTCTTGATTTATATTTATGGTTAGTTTATTTCCAGTTACATGTTGGTTCTCTTTGTTAAACATATATTAATGTTGTTTAATTTATCTTTAGTTAAGCTTTATCTTCTTTATTAAATTTATATTTATGTTATTTAATTAATTTTTAATTACGCATTGGTTTTCCTTCAAGGATTAGGGATCAAAATGACACGAAGACAAGAAGACAAGTTTCATTATCTCATATTGAACTCCAAAGAAGAAATTATGTTAGTTTTCATGTACCAATATTTCACAATCAAAAGGGGTGAATTGGTTTTTCAAATTTTTTGATTTGTTCTTACACTTGAAAAATAGTTTTTATGAAACCTTTAACCAATTGACAAAAGGAGTTTAAGAATGCATATTGTTCAACCTTTATACCTAAGAGAATGAAAGAGAGCACAAGAGACAACAAGATTTATACTGGTTCGATTCAAATGAATATACATCCAATCTCTAGTTTATAAATATCAAAAGTTGAACTATTAAGAGATAATAAAAATTATTTTAGCAAAACCAAAGTTCTTCAAATGAAACAAAATTAAGGATAAAAAGGAATAATAAAGAGGGTTAAATATGTTTTTAGTCCATTAAGATTGATGCAAATTGGAATTCATCCATGTCTGAAATTCTAATATATTTTGATTCCTAAACTTTAAAAATGAAACTAATTATATTAATTTCCTTTTTACGTATCAAACATGTTTCATAGCATTTGAGTTATTTATACCGTTTGACATGCGGTTTACAAGTCAAAAAAAATTAACATAATAATTTCATTAAAATGACCATATCCATTCATTTTTAAAGTTTGTGGTGTCAAAATTTTGATCAGGGATGAATTCCAATTTTGCGTCAAAGTTTAGAGGCTAAAAACATATTTAACCTTAAAAAAGATAAGTTTTTTATATTACCTGCTCAGTGAAGAGTTTATATGACTGAACATTTAAAATTGAGAATCAAATATTTTTATATGAAAATAAATAAATAAAAACATTAAAAAGGAGTAGATATATTTAAATGTGAGACAAAAAAATTGATTCAATGTATTTGATAATATGCAATTTGAACATAGTTGCACAATGGTTATGATAAGAGAGAAAATATTGAAGATGTGAATGAATTTCATGGATATAAAACAAGCTAAACAATTACTAGAGAGATATAGGGGTGGCAATGTAGGCTTGGCCCGGCGGGCCGGCCCGCATGCTCGATAAAAAAAATGGGGCGGGTCGAGATATTGAGTCCGTTGGCCTACAAAAAGCCTGACCTGCATAACCCCATCTCGCACAGGCTGGCACGCAACTCACATAAAAAAAGTTGTACTTATGTATATTGATTACTTTCCTTCTGAATTCATGCATGAACATTCCAAATTTTTTTATAAGTGGAAAAGACAAGTGTTTTGTATTTTTGAATGTGCTAAACTTTGAAGGATAGATAATGTTTGTCAAAGTACGAATATGAATATGATGAAAATGTTGCATTATCATATATCATTCAACTCTCCAAAAATTTTGCTTAATTTTGTGAATTTGTTAAAGTTTCTCAATTTGTTGAACATTAAAAGTTTTATCATAAGAATTAAAAAAAAAAAGGACTAGCCCGTGGGCCAAAAAGAATGCATGACAGGTTAGACTTTTCAGTTTGCATTTTCTTTACGAGACAGGTCAGTCAGACCCGCAATGTGCAGGAGGAGAACGAGCCAACCCCAACTTTAGAGGGAGGAAAAATTGTGTAGCAAAAGAATTTTTTTTTTTTATAAAACTAAAAACTAAGAGAATAATGTGCTTTAGTAATTTAAATGGAATAAAAAAAAATTAGGTATTAATCATACCCAAACTCGGGACTAGTTCAAATAATATCATCGGGGATGAATTTATTTGTCATTTTTGTCTTTTTTACATTTATAGTTATGTTATTTAATTTATTTATAGTTACAGTTCTCTTTATTAATTTATATTTATTTATAGGTACTCATTGATTTTTATAATTCAAAAAGTTGTATATAAAATAATAATAAAAATAAAATAAAAGTATATAATTTTTTATTCCATAAATTGAATAAAAAGAAAAATATTTATATGTTCAATTATTATTTTATACATTTTGAATTAATTTAGATGGTGTATATAAATTGTTGATTGAGATGCATATAAGGTATTTAATTGTGATCCTTGAAAATATCAAAATGCATGTCAATCGATAAAGTATTATTGGATTCATTCAAGCAAGTTGAGACCATCTTAATACATCATGGGCCTAAGGAAGTATTTACTAAGTAGGTTAATATATATTAAAAGTAATGCCTAATAGGATATTCATGTCTTGAGGCTATTTGATATTTGTTCACCATTATTAAGGTTGGTAATGAATATTTATCTCTTTTGTGGTTTGATAAAAAAAATAATATTCTTGAGAAAGATAATTGTGATTCTACCAGTATTTTTTATGTTTAAACTACCTATGATTACCAGTATTCTTGAGAAAGAATATGTTTACACGTATATTTTTACGATGTTATACTATGATTAATGCTTTTTATAAGAAAAACTTATTATATAAAAAAATTTACTCTAAATTTTTAATTAAATAACAATTACCTATACAATAAAATTTATTCTCAATTTCTAATTGATTAATAACTACTTATATAATACAATTTTTTTTCAATTTCTAATTAAGTAATAATTACTTATATAATTTGTTACATATCTTTTAAGGCTTGAAAGTTGTCAAATGTGGTTTTCATTAGATCGTCAAGCTACTCAAATTTTATCAATATGATTATTAGCTGTCGTAATGTTTTCCCTTAGGATGTTATGAAATCTGTTGAACATTTATTTCATATTAAACAATTTGTACATCGTGTGAGAAAAGTCAAATTAGTTCTATTCATCTTAATGGATATGAGTTAACTTAAGATTAATGTGATAGCAGTCTATGTTGTATAAATTTTTATATATAGTGTTATTTTCTATTTATTTGTCTCGTGATTTTTCTTTCATTTTTAAATTTTTACGTTATATTTAGTATACTTTTATATCGATATTATTTCTCTGTTAATAAATAATTTTTAGAAATAAAAATATTAATGCTTTTTATTATGACGTTTATTTCGTCATCCTTGATATATATGTAACACTATGTCAAGTTTTACAGAGGGGGTTTCACCGGGGAGAACAACACCAATGAGACCTGAGCCCAACCACATAAGACATTGACACCACTCTCAACCCAAAACCTTAAGGCAATGGGTTTATGGGTCTTTATT